>ENA-ORRW01001407-ORRW01001407.1-human-gut-metagenome-genome-assembly--contig:-NODE-1407-length-23372-cov-4.360767_pt1 | contig 23372 bp, 19 predicted proteins | sample MGYA00242183_ERZ509150 | MGnify/ENA primary metagenome ERZ509150 (study PRJEB26280, sample SAMEA2338639) | human gut metagenome | biome: human gut; feature: human-associated habitat; material: faeces... | reverse complement strand
TCCGGCTCGCGTCATTTGCGAATTTGCCAAGAAGAACAAGAACGTCGTCAAGATCAAGGGCGGCATGGTTGAAGGTAAGGTTCTGTCGGTTGACGAGCTCATGTCCTTCGGCGAGCTGCCTTCCAAGAACGCACTCGTTGCGCAGGTTCTCGGCACGTTCCTCGCTCCTATTTCTTCCCTCGCTGTTGTCCTGAATCAGATTCTGGAACAGAAGGGCGGCGCTCCCGCAGAGGCTGCGGAAGCAGAAGCTTAATTTTCACCTAACCTGAACACAAAACATTTAATTGGAGGTAATTACAATGGCATCCGAAAAGATTACTGCTATGATCGAAGAAGTTAAGACCCTTACCGTTCTGGAGCTGGCTGAGCTGGTTCACGCTCTGGAAGACGAGTTCGGCGTTTCCGCCGCTGCCGCTGCTGTTGCTGCTCCCGCTGCCGGCGCTGCTGCTCCCGCTGCCGAGGAAAAGACCGAGTTCGACGTGGTCCTGACCGGCTTCGATGCCGCTCAGAAGATCAAGGTCATCAAGGTCGTCCGCGAGGTCATGGGCCTGGGCCTGGCCGAGGCCAAGGCTGCCGTCGAGGGCGCCCCCACCACCATGAAGGAAGCCCTGTCCAAGGAGGACGCCGAGGCTCTGAAGAAGCAGGTCGAGGAAGTCGGCGGCAAGGTCGAGCTGAAGTAAGCTTTATCCAACGGAATAAAAAATGCTGCAAGCTACGGCTTGCAGCATTTTTGCGCTATTTTGGGGATTCTGGCGGAAGAAAAGCCATGAAATTTTTCGGCTTGTGAAACCCGGCGGCATCTGGTATAATAGCCGTGTATAACTTTCAATTCCCTGCATAAGAGAAACAGAGGTGACGTCTTATCAAGACACAGAAAAAGCCGGGACTTTTCCGGCATCTGGGCCCTGTATTGGGGCACTATAAGGGATGGACGGCGGCGGCGCTGATTTTCGGCGTATCCGAAGTGGTGCTGGAGCTGCTGATGCCGATGCTGATGTCCGCCATTGTGGACGGCGGCCTGTACCGGGAGGATACCTTCATGCTTCAGGGGTGGTTTTCCCCGGAGCTTATCGCCAACCGCAGCCGCTTTGTGCTGACGGTGGGGGCCATCATGGTGGGGGTAGCCTGCCTGTCCATGGCCATGGGCGTGCTGGCGGCGCGGTGCTCTGCCATCGCCACCCAGGGCTTTGCCCGGAACATGCGCGGCACCCTGCTGGGGAAGATCGAGAGCTTTTCCTTTGCCAACATCGACCACATCTCCACCCCCCAGCTGATCACCCGGGCCACCACGGACATCAACACCCTGCGGGACACCATGCGTCAGTCCCTGGTGACCCTGTACCGGGCGCCGGTAATGGTGATCCTGGCCACGGTGATGAGCTTTATCGTGTCGCCGCGGCTGGCTCCGCTGCTGCTGGCGTGTATCCCGCTGCTGGCGGTGGTGATGACCATCCTGCTGAAGGTGGGCCAGCCCCGGTTCAAACGGATGCTGAAGATGATGGACGGCATGAACCAGGCCGTCCGGGAAAATCTGGTGGCCAGCCGGGTGGTGAAGGCCTACGTTCGGGGCGGGTATGAGTCCAAACGGTTTGACAAGACCACCGATGACCTGCGCCAGGCCCAGCTGGGCGCAGGGAGACTGTTTACCCTGTCCGGCCCCATTACCATGGGCATTATGTGGATGTGCAGCGTGCTGATCCTGTTTTTCGGCGGCCGGGAGATCATTTTCCGGACCACCGGCCTGCTGACCGGCCAGCTGGTGAGCCTGGTGAACTACGCCGGTATGGCGGTGAACTCCCTGTCCATGATCAGCTGGCTGGTGATGTCCCTGTCCCGGGCCCAGGCGTCCCTGGTCCGGATCAACGAGGTGCTGGACGAGGAGATCGACATCACCGACGGGCCCTCCGGCGCCGCAGTGGAAAGCGGCAGCGTGGACTTTGAGGACGTGTGCTTCAGCTATACCCGAAACCCTGACAAGCTGGCCCTGCGCCATGTGACCCTGCACATTGACTCCGGAGAGACCATCGGTGTTATCGGCGGCACCGGCGAGGGAAAATCCACCCTGGTAAGCCTGATTCCCCGGTTTTACGACCCCCTGTCCGGCACGGTGAAGGTGGACGGACGGGATGTGCGGGAGTATACCCTGGAGAATCTGCGCAGCGGCGTGTCCATGGTATTGCAGAACGGGTCCCTGTTTTCCGGTACCATTGCCGACAACCTGCGCTGGGCGGACCCCAACGCCACCCTGGCCCAGATGCAGGCGGCCTGCGCCATTGCCCGGGCCGACGAGTACATCGACCGGTTCCCCGACGGGTATGAGACGGTGCTGGAGCAGAACGCCGCCAACCTGTCCGGCGGCCAGCGGCAGCGGCTGCTGATCGCCCGGGCCATTCTGAAAAAGCCCAGGATCCTGATCCTGGACGACTCCACCTCCGCCGTGGATATGGCCACCGACGAGCATATCCGCCGCTGTCTGCGGACGGCGCTTCCCGGGGCCACCAAAATCATCATTGCCCAGCGCATCAACTCCATCATGTCCTGCGACCGGATCGTGGTGCTGGACCAGGGGCGGCTGGCGGATATGGGTACCCATCAGGAGCTGCTGTCCCGCAGCCCCATTTACCGCGACGTGTATGAAAGCCAGATGAGAGAGGGGGCCGTGGACGATGCCGCGTGTTGACCTGCAGAAATACAATAAGAAGGTAGAGAACCCCGTTGCCATCCTGTGGCGGCTGGTGTGCTACTTCAAGCACTGCCGCCTGCTGCTGACGGCGGCGATGCTGTCGATCCTGGCCTATGTGGCGGCCACCATCGGGGCTGCCTACTGCATGAAGCCCCTGACAAACCTGCTGGAGGTCAGCGGTGCGGCTCCCAACGAGACGTATGCCAAGTACATCAGTCTGATCCTGGGCCTGGCGGGCCTGTATCTGCTGTCGGCCCTGACCAACTATCTGCTGAACCGGCTGATGCTGGAGTGCAGCGCCATCATCATGAAGCAGCTGCGCACGGAGCTGTTCGACACCATGCAGCGCCAGCCGGTGCGGTTCTTTGACGAGAACAAGACCGGCGCGCTGATGAGCTACTATACCAGCGACATCGAGGCCACCAACGAGCTTTTGCAGCACAGCATCACCCAGCTGGCCATCTCCATCACCTCTCTGCTGGGGACCATCGGCATGATGCTGGCTCTGTCCATGCGGCTGTTTGCCATCATGGTGGTGCTGGGGGCCATTGTGGTGCTGGTGGTGCGGGTCACCACCAGGATCAGCAAGCGCACCTATGCCAGCCAGCAGCGTCTGACCGCCGCCGTCAGCGGCTATATGGAGGAGATGATCACCGGCCAGCGGGATGTGAAGGTGTTCACCCACGAAAAGGAGGTCATGGAGCAGTTCGACGTCATCAACCAGGATCTGTGTAAGGCGTCCACTACCGCCACCACCGTCACCTCTATGGTGGGGCCTATCCTCAACAACCTGTCCCACATTTTCTACGCCATCACCTGCGCAGTGGGCGTGCTGTGGCTGACGGGGGAGGGGGCCGGCGGCATCCTCATCGGCTTTTTGCAGTATGTCCGCACCTTCGCCGACCGGGTGAGCCAGATCTCTGAGCAGTTCAACGCCCTGATGATGGCCCTGGCCGGAGCAGAGCGGATTTTCGCCATTCTGGACCTGCCGCCGGAGGAGGATCAGGGTCAGGTGACCCTGGAGCAGAACGGCGATGACTACAGCTGGCGTCTGCCGGACGGCGCCCTGGTGCCCCTGCGGGGGGACGTGCGGTTTGCCCATGTGGACTTCTCCTATGTGCCGGATAAGCCGGTGCTGCGCGACCTGTCCCTGTATGCCAAGCCCGGCCAGAAGATCGCCTTTGTGGGCTCCACCGGCGCCGGAAAAACCACCATCACCAACCTCATCAACCGCTTCTATGATATCGGGTCCGGCTCTATCACCTACGATGGCATCGACGTGCGCCGCATCCGCAAGGACGACCTGCGCCGCTCCCTGGGCATGGTGCTGCAGGACACCCACCTGTTTACCGGCACCGTCATGGAGAACATCCGCTACGGGCGTCTGGAGGCCACCGACGACGAGTGCATTCGCGCCGCCAAGATCGCCAACGCCCACTATTTCATCTCTCACCTGCCCCAGGGGTATGACACGGTCCTGTATTCCGACGGCGCCAACCTCAGCCAGGGCCAGCGCCAGCTGGTGGCCATTGCCCGGGCGGCGGTGTCCCGGGCTCCGGTGCTGATCCTGGACGAGGCCACCTCCTCTGTGGACACCCGCACGGAAAAGCTCATCGGCCAGGGGCTGGACGCCCTGATGGCCGGGCGCACGGTGTTCGTCATCGCCCACCGACTGTCCACCGTCCGCAACGCCAATGCCATCATGGTGCTGGAGCAGGGCCGCATCATCGAGCGGGGCGACCACCGGGAGCTGCTGGAGCAGAAGGGAAAGTATTATCAGCTCTGCCACAACATGATCGAATTGACCTAACCGTTCGCCGAAAACCACGCATATTTGTATCTTTCAGGCGTAAATTTCCGACAAATGTTAGCGGATAAAAACCGCAGAAATTCAACTGCAAGAGAATAAAAATACAAAGAATGTGAATATCTGTCATTTTTTTTGGAATATTCACAGAAAGTTCAATCTTGGTGTTGAAAAATCCATAGTTTCATGATAGAATTAAGAAAACATTTTAATCCCGAGCGGCGCTGAGAAAATTGCACAAAAAGCGTCCGTCTTGGGAGAACAGACTGGTGCGGTGTAGACAGTGAGCCAAGGACACACACCGCCGCACCGCAAGGAATGATCATGGCAGAAAAAAACAAAAAGCGCGGCGGACGCCGCGCCCATCTCAATGATTTCCACGTCAATCTTGCCGGTGATTATGTATATACCGGCGCCCACTACACCTATGTGGACCAGGGCCGCAGCCGCGACCGGGTCCAGCGGGAGCTGTGGGGACTGAGCATCGCCATTCTGCTGGCCGTTGTGGCCGGGGGATGCAGCGACGCGCCCGCCATGCTGAACTGCTGGTACGTGATCCTGCCCTATATCTGCGAGGCCGCCGCGGCGGTCAGCGTGATATGGGCGGTGGCCCGGCTGCGCAAGGCGGAGGACCCCATCCGGGAGTATGTTTACAAGAAGAGCGTGCAGCCGCTGCCCCACCGGGCTATGCTGTGCATGATCTTCGCGGGGCTGGGCTTCGTGACCATGGTGCTGTACCTGGTGATGAACGACTCCGGCGGCCGCGTGGCCTCCGTGATCACCTATCTGGCGCTGAAGGCGCTGGTGGCCGGGGGAGCGTGGCTCCTGTGGCGGTATATGCTGACCCTGAAATGGGAAAAGCTCCCCGCCCGCGACCTGGATGAACCCCAGGCGTGACCCAATTTCCTTTGTGAACTCCGGGCGAAAGCCCGCGTTCAAAAATATTTAAGGAGGATTCCAATGAAGAAAGCTACCCGTATTTTGGCTCTGGTACTTTGCGCTGTCATGTGCCTGGGCCTGTTCGTTGGCTGCGGCAACAAAGGCAAGCAGAACAGCGACACCCCGTTGGTCGTGGGTTATTCCCCGTTCAACAGCAAATTCTCTCCCTTCTTCTCCGAGACCGCTTATGACCAGGACGTCTGGGCGATGACCTCTATCGGCCTGCTGAGCAGCGACCGTCAGGGCTCCATCATCATGAACGGCATCAAGGGCGAGACCAAGTCCTACAACGGCACCGACTACACCTACTATGGTCCCGCTGACTGCGAGATCAAGGAGAACGCCGACGGCACCGTGGACTACAACTTCAAGATGCGTGAGGACCTGAAGTTCTCCGACGGCGAGCCCATCACCATCGACGACGTCATCTTCTCCATGTACGTCCTGTGCGATCCTTCCTACGACGGCAACAGCACCCTGTTTGCTGTTCCCATCCAGGGCATGGACGCCTACCGTTCCGGCATGGACACCCTGTTCAACCTGATCTATGCCGCCGGCCGCGACAACACCGACTTCAACAAGGGCTGGACCAAGGAGCAGCAGGATGCTTACTGGGCTGACGTGGACCAGGCTGCCGACAAGTTCGTTCAGGAAATCATGGACTCCTGCATCGCTCAGGGCGCCAATGCCGAGGGCGATTCCGTGGCCGCCTGCCTGAAGAACTGGGGCTACGAGCTGCCCGAGGACGCCACCAAGGCTGACGCCTTCGCCGCCATCGTTGCCGCTTATGACAACATCACCACCGCTGTTGGCAAGGAATCTGCCGGCACTGCGTTCTCCGAGCTGATGAACGACTACGCCGCCTATACCAACGCTGTCCAGACCGGCGAGTCCGCTGCCAACATCTCCGGCATCAAGAAGACCGGCGATTACAGCATGACCGTCACCCTGACCCAGGTGGACGCTACCGCCATCTATCAGCTGGGTGTGACCATCGCCCCCATGCACTACTATGGCGACAAGGCCAAGTATGACTACGACAACAATCAGTTCGGCTTCACCAAGGGCGATCTGAGCCATGTCCGCGAAAAGACCACCACCCCCATGGGCGCCGGCCCCTACAAGTTCATCAAGTTCGAGAACGGCACCGTGAACTTCGAGGCCAATGACTCCTACTATCTGGGTGCTCCCAAGACCAAGTATGTCAACTTCCTGCAGACTCAGGAAGACGATAAGCTGAACGGCGTCATCACCGGCACCGTGGATATCGCCGATCCTACCTTCAGCGCCAACACCGTGGACGCCATCAAGAAGGCCAACGCCAACGATGACGTCAACGGCCCCAAGATCACCACCGATACCGTGGATAACCTGGGTTACGGCTACATCGGCATGAGTGCCAACACCATGAACGTCAACAACGAGCCCGGCTCCGACGCTTCCAAGGCCTATCGTAAGGCTTTCGCCACCGTCCTGGCTGTGTATCGTGACGTTGCCATCGACTCCTACTATGGCGAGCGTGCTTCCGTCATCAACTACCCCATCTCCAACACCTCCTGGGCTGCTCCTCAGGCTTCCGACCCCGGCTACAAGGTCGCTTTCTCTGTGGACGCTGACGGCAAGGACATCTACACCTCCGACATGACCGCCGATCAGAAGTACGAGGCTGCTCTGCAGGCCGCCCTGGGCTTCTTTGAGAAGGCCGGCTGCAAGGTGGAGAACGGCAAGGTCGTTACCAACCCCGCTGGCGGTAAGGACACCGATGCTTACGCCATCGAGCGTGAGGCCCTGATCCCCGCCGACGGCAAGGGCGATCACCCCTCCTTCATGATCCTGACCGAGGCCTCCAAGGCTCTGGAGAAGATCGGCGTGCATCTGATCGTCACCGACCTGTCCGACAGCACGCAGCTGTGGGATACCATCGAGGCCGATCAGGCTGACATGTTTGCTGCTGCCTGGAACGCTACCGTTGACCCCGACATGTACCAGATTTACTTCTCCGGCATGGACGGCAAGGCTGCCGGCGGCTCCAACTACATGTACGACATCAATGATGCCGAGCTGAACAAGCTGATCCTGGATGCCCGCGCTTCTCTGGACCAGAGCTATCGTAAGACCATGTACAAGGCTTGCCTGGACATCATCGTTGACTGGGCCGTTGAGGTTCCTGTCTATCAGCGCCAGAACGCCGTCATCTTCTCCACCGAGCGGGTGAACATGGAGACGGTCACTCCCGATATCACCACCTTCTATGGCTGGCTGAGCGAGATCCAGAACGTCGAGCTGAACTGACAAGCTTGGACCCAAGACCTGTGCACATAGGTTAAGTCACAAGGTGCTCCCCGGCGGCCTCGGCCGCCGGGGGGTACCCCGACTGCATGTCAAGGAGCGCCCCTGGCGGGGCCGGGGGTGCTGCTTGATGTGCAGTGGGTAGTTTATAGGGAGGGGCGGAACAGACGTGTTCCGCCAATCTGCATCACTGTATCATCAGATCGGAGGGTTATCAGTGCGCAAATACATCATCAAAAGAATTCTAATCTCAATCGTCATCCTATTCTTCGTCGCATTCGTTATCTACGCGCTGATGCGGTGTCTCCCCACGTCCTACGTGGAGGCGATGGCGCGTCAGAAGTCCATGCAGCCCGGTTCCAAGTCCTTTGAGGAGTGGATGGCTCAGCTCACCCGCATGTACAATCTGGACGTGGGCATTGTTCCCGGCTTCTTCAAATGGCTGGGCCAGATGCTGACCTTCCAGTTCGGCGACAGCTGGCTGTGGACCAAGCCTGTTACGGAAGTATTCAACGACAGTGTGTGGATCTCCTTCTTCATGGGCCTCATCGCCTTCGTCCTGGAGATCATCATCGCGATCCCCCTGGGCGTGATTGCCGCCACCAAGCAGTACAGCAAGACGGACTATGTCATCTCTGTGCTGGCGCTGGCCGGTATCTCTCTGCCCACCTTCTTCTTTGCTTCCCTGCTGAAGCTGGTGTTCTCTGTGAAGCTGGGCTGGTTTGACCTGTACGGTCTGACGGGCCGCAGTCACCAGCAGCTGTCCGCCTTCGGGAAGCTCATGGACATGGGACATCATCTGGTTCTGCCCATCGTCACGCTGGTGGTCATCAGCGTCGGCTCCCTCATGCGTTACACCCGCACCAACATGCTGGAGGTGCTGAACGCTGACTTTATCCGCACGGCCCGGGCCAAGGGTCTGTCCGAGCGCAAGGTCATCTATCACCATGCGTTCCGCAACACCCTGATCCCCCTGGTTACCATCATCGGCGGTTCTCTGCCCGGCCTGTTTTCCGGCGCACTGATCACCGAGACGCTGTATTCCATCCCCGGCATCGGCTATATTTCCTACCAGTCCATGGTGGGCGGCGACATTCCGTTCTCCATGTTCTATCTGGTGTTCATGGCCGTGCTGACCCTGTTGGGCAACCTGATTTCTGATATTCTGTACGCCGTGGTCGACCCGCGGGTACGCATCGCTTAAGAAGGGAGGAGGAAAGAAAATGGCAGATCGCAAAGATAACATCAATGAGCAGCAGGCTGAGCAGCAGGCTGAGCAGAAGCTCCGCGAGGAGATTCGCGAGGAAATGAAGAATGCCGACCAGACGCCTGCGGAGGAGCATTATTCTCTGAACGACGACCGCCGCGTTAAGGTTCTTTCTCCCGGTATGCTGGTGGCCAAGCGCTTTATCCGCAACCGTATGGCTGTTACCGGCCTGGTCATCCTGATTTTCATGTTCATCTTTTCCTTTATCGGCGGCTTGGTTTCCCCCTATGGGCAGGATCAGTTCTTCTATACCGACAAAACCATCCGCAAGAGCTTCGGTGAGGCCAAGGAAAACACCGAGTTCCGCTACGGCAGCAACAGCGATGAGCTGTTTGGGCTCACCGCACAGGCCAAGGCCATGCTGGCCATCCAGCAGGGCAAGGATTCCTTCAATTTCTCCAATCATAACTATACCATGAACAAGGTCAGCGATGAAATGTTCACCATTTCCTGCGACGGCGTTATGGTGGGTTATGCCGCCAAGGACATGGTCAACGCGGATGCCGCGGACCAGAAGCTGTCCTTCGAGTTCAACTATCAGGCCCTGACCGCCTACGCCACCGGTGCTAAGGAATTCACCGCCGACGGCGTGACCTATGCCCTGGCTGAGGACGGCGGCGTCACCCTGGACGGGGCGGACTATGCCTATATCAGCCGCTATCTGGTTCAGGCCATCTCCCCCGACGTGTTCCTGAGCCGCGATTTCAAGGACAAGCTGCTGGCCACCATTGCCACGGCCCAGGACGGCAAGGCTACCTTTACTTACACCGACGAGTCCCTGATCATAAATGAGCCCGAGCAGACCGAGGACGGCGAAAACGCCGACGGTCAGACCTCCGGCATCAATACGGAGGACCCCAATGCTCCCAAACAGGACGATACGTCCAACACCGCCACTGCGGAGTATGATCTGGAGTTCAAGGCCGCTACCAACAGCTGGCAGATCCTGCAGGAGAAGTCCAGCCGTCAGTACGACCAGTACTCCTTCCCCAATATGAAGCATTGGCTGGGCACCGATATGTACGGTATGGATATGCTGACCCGCCTGATGTACGGCGGCCGCGTGTCCCTGCTGATCGGCTTCATCGTTATCATCATTGAGACCGTCATCGGCGTGATCTTCGGCGGTATCTCCGGCTACTTCGGCGGCTGGGTGGATAACCTGATTATGCGTATCGTCGATATCTTTTACTGCATCCCCTCCATGCCCGTTATCATTATTCTGGGTGCGGCCATGGATGCCTCCCGTGTGGACCCGACGATCCGAATGGTTTACCTGATGCTGATTCTGGGCTTCCTGGGCTGGGCCGGTATTGCCCGTCTGGTCCGCGGCCAGATCCTGTCTCTGCGTGAGCAGGAGTACATGGCTGCCGCCGAGGCCTGCGGCCTCAGCGTGTCCCGCCGGATCTTCAAGCACCTGATCCCCAATGTCGTTCCCCAGCTGATCGTCACCTGCACCATGGGCCTGGGCAGCGTCATCATCACCGAGGCGACCCTGTCCTTCCTGGGCCTGGGCGTTAAGTTCCCCTTCGCTTCCTGGGGCAACATCATCAGCGACGTCAACAACACCCACGTTCTGACCACCTATTGGTTCATCTGGATTCCCGCCGGCGTGCTGCTGCTGCTGACGGTTCTGGCGTTCAACCTGGTTGGCGACGGACTGCGGGATGCCTTTGACCCGAAGATGAAGCGCTGAGGAAGGAGGAGATCATATGGCTAAGAAAAACGAAAACGGCTATCTGTCCGCGAAGGAATCCCGCCGGATTTCCCGGGAGAACCGCAAAATCACGGATCAGTTTGAAAAGCTGCACAAGCGCAAGAACGTGCCCGAGGAGGAATTCCTCACCAAGATGCACGACGAGAACAACTCCCTGGAGATCGAGAATCTGCACACCTACTTCTTCTCTGACGTGGGTACCGTCCGCGCGGTAGACGGCGTCTCCTTTGATGTGCCCATCGGCAAGACCGTGGGCGTGGTGGGTGAGTCCGGCTGCGGCAAGTCCGTTACCAGCCTGTCCATCATGCAGCTGCTTCAGCGGCCCCAGGGCCAGATCGTGGAGGGCGAGATTCGCCTGAATCTGGGCAACGGCAAGGCTTATGACATCACCAAGACTCCTATTGAGCAGATGCAGAAGCTCCGCGGCAACTACATGTCCATGATTTTCCAGGAGCCCATGACCAGCCTGAACCCGGTGTTCCGCATCGGCGCCCAGCTGGATGAGGTCATTGCCCTGCACGACGGTGAAGGCAAGACCGCCGAGGACATCAAGGCCCGCTCCATTCATCTGCTGGAGATGGCCGGTATCGCCAACAGCGAGGGCGTCTACAAGATGTTCCCTCACGAGCTGTCCGGCGGTATGCGCCAGCGTGTCATGATTGCTATGGCTCTGTCCTGCAATCCCCGCCTGATCATCGCCGATGAGCCCACCACGGCTCTGGACGTGACCATCCAGGCCCAGATCCTGGACCTGCTTCGCAACCTGAAGGATAAGATCAATTCCTCCATCATGCTGATCACCCACGACCTGGGTGTTATCGCCGAGATGGCCGACTACGTGGTGGTCATGTACGCCGGCCGCGTGGTGGAGAAGGGCACCGCCCAGGAGATTTTCGCCAATCCCGCGCACCCCTACACCATCGGCCTGATGGCTTCTAAGCCCATGGTCGGTAAGAAGGTGGATAAGCTGTATTCCATCCCCGGTAAGGTCCCCAACCCCATCAACATGCCCAACTACTGCTATTTCAAGGATCGCTGCGAAATGTGCGTGGATGGCTGCCAGGGTGAGTATCCCCACATGATCCAGCTGTCCCCCACGCACATGGTCAGCTGCTATCGTTACTACGGAAAGGAGGACGCTCAGAATGGCTGATGTCAAAAAGACCGCTGAGGAGAAGATCCAGTACGATCCTCAGTACATCCTCCAGGTCAAGGACCTGAAGAAGTACTTTCCCATCAAGGGCGGCATGCTCAACAAGACCGTTGGTTATGTGAAGGCCGTGGACGGCGTCACCTTTAACCTCAAGCGCGGTACCACCATGGGTCTGGTGGGCGAGTCCGGCTGCGGCAAGACCACCACCGGTCGTACCATCCTCCGTCTGTCCGGCGAAAAGACCGGCGGCCAGGTGCTGTTCAACGGTCAGGAGGTCTATGACCTCAGTGCCAAGGAAATGCGCGATATGCGCACCAAGATGCAGATCATCTTCCAGGACCCCTTCTCCTCTCTGCAGCCCCGTATGCCCGTGGGCGAGATCATCGGCGAGGCTGTCCGCGAGCACGGTCTGGTGCCCAAGGAAGAATTTGACGACTATATCGATAAGGTCATGGATGACTGCGGCCTGCAGTCCTTCCACAAGGATCGCTATCCCCATGAGTCCTCCGGCGGCCAGCGTCAGCGTATCTGTATCGCCCGGGCCCTGGCTCTGAAGCCTGAGTTCATCGTCTGCGATGAGCCCGTGTCCGCCCTGGACGTGTCCATCCAGGCGCAGATCATCAATCTGCTGAAGGAGCTGCAGGAGCAGTATAAGTTCACCTATCTGTTCATCACCCACGATCTGTCCGTGGTGGAGCATATCTCCGACACCGTGGGCGTTATGTATCTGGGCAACCTGGTGGAATACGGCGCTACCGAGGACATCTTCAAGAATCCTCTGCACCCCTACACCAAGGCTCTGTTCTCCGCCATCCCCGTGCCGGACCCCACGGCCAAGATGAACCGCATCGTGCTGGAGGGCTCCATTCCTTCCCCGGCCAATCCTCCCGCAGGCTGCAAGTTCCACACCCGCTGCGCCCAGTGCATGGAGCAGTGCAAGACCGAGGTGCCGGAGCAGCGCGAGATCGAGCCCGGCCACTTTGTGGTCTGCCACCTGTACGACCAGAAATAATGGCCGAGAAGGAAAAACACTGGGAGGACGACGACGGCCGCACCATCGCGGATATGTCGCAGGTGAAGCGTCCGTCGCTGTTCGGCAATCTGCCTGGCAGCGTCTATAAACGGGAGGAGAAGCCGGAGGAGCAGGAGCCCAGGAAGGCAGCTCCCTGGGTGGACGACTCCCTGAGCAAGCAGGACCGACATGCGTTCTTCTTAGGCACCATGAAGGCATCGCTGCTGATCGGCGCGGCCTACCTGGTGGGATTCGGCATCTTTATTCTGATCCTGACGCTTCTGTTCCGCTGAGGACAGGAACCAAAATGCCTGAAAGGGCGTCCTCCAAAGGGAGGACGCCCTTTTTTGCGCTGCTACAATAGAAAATGGGAGGACCATCATGATTTCATCCATGTTGCAATACATCCAGAAAAGCCCCGACTGCTTCCACGCGGTGGAAAATCTCCGCCAGCGGCTGATGGGGGAGGGGTATACCCAGCTGACGGCAGGGGAGTGGAGCCTGACCCCCGGCGGCAAGTATTTTATCACCAAGAACGGCTCGTCGCTGCTGGCATTCCGGGTGCCCCAGGGTGCCCCAACCGGGTTTGTGCTGACGGCCAGTCACTCGGATTCTCCCTGCTTCCGGCTGCGGGACCATGCAGAACTGGCCGGTGAGTTTGTGCGCCTTTCCGCCGAGCGCTACGGCGGCATGATCAACGACTGCTGGCTGGACCGCCCCCTCAGCGCTGCCGGACGGGTGCTGGTGCGCCGGGACAACGGTCTGGAGACACGTTTGGTGGATCTGAAAAAGGACATGGCACTGATCCCTCGTGTGGCCATCCATCTGAACCGGGACGGCAATAATGGCACCAAGTACAATCCCGCTCAGGACCTGGTGGCGCTGTATGCCGGCGGAGAGCAGAAGGGCTGCTTTGACCGGGAGATCGCCGCTGCCGCCGGATGCCAGCCGGAGGACATCGTGGCCCGGGATCTGTTCCTGTACAACAACCAGCCGGGCACCGTGTGGGGGCCTGCGGGAGAATTCCTGTCCGCACCCCGGCTGGACGACCTGGCCTGTGTATTTGCCTGCACCCAGGGCTTCCTGGCTGCCCGGGAGACCACCGCCATCCCGGTGCTGTGCGTATTTGACAACGAGGAGATCGGCTCCGAGACCAAGCAGGGCGCGGCTTCTGCCTTCCTGCCGGAAACCCTTCAGGCCATCGTGGACGCTCTGGGACTTACGGACGGCGACTATCGGCGGCTGGTGGCCAACAGCTTCCTGCTGTCCTGTGACAACGGTCATGCCCGTCACCCCAACCATCCGGAGCTGGCGGACGCCAACGAGGCCCCGGTGCTCAACGGCGGCGTGGTGGTGAAGCACTCGCCCCGGTATGCCACCGACGCGGTGTCTGCCGCCGCGTTCCAGGAGCTTTGCCGCCGGGCCCAGGTACCTACCCAGCATTATGCCAACCGGCCCGACCAGGCCGGCGGCGCGACACTGGGCAACATCGCCAACACCAAGCTGCCGGTGAACACCGTGGACATCGGCATGGCGCAGCTGGCTATGCACTCCTGCTTCGAGACCATGGGCAGCCGCGACGTGGCCCACTTTGTCCGCGCCGTCACCGCCTGCTACGAGGCTGTGCTGACCTTCACCGACACGGCAGTGGAGATCGGCTGAGACAGGGAAATAAACTCCGCCCCTTGACCTGTGGTCAGGGGGCGGAGTTTACATGCACAAAATCAGGTCCGCAGCTTGAAGGTCCTGGGGGCCAGGTGATAGGCCAGCAGCAGAGCCGCAGCCACATACACGGCGGCAAAGAGGACCACACCCACGCCGAAGGCGGTGGAGCCGCGGACATTGGCGGAGATCAGGTAGCACACAACGTAGGTCAGACCGGTGATGATCCGATAGGCATAGCTGGTGTTCTCCAAGCCCGCAGTATAGGGCTGGAGCAGATAGTACAGCACCAGATAGTGTACCGAGAAGAACACGGACATGGCCAGAATGGACAGGGCCAGCACCGCATAGTCCAATGGCGTGTCCGTGCCGCCGCTGCACAGCAGCAGCAGAGGAAGCCCCAGAGCGATAACGGTGGTGGGCAGCAGATTGATGGCTGTCAGCGATTTCAGCCGGGCCGTGAAGATCCCCAGGATCACCCGGGGCTGCCGGTAAAACCGGTAGCACAGCATGCTGCGGTCGCAGTTGAAGAACAGGGCCCGGGTCACGATATTGCCGCGATTGATGAAGTACATAAGCAGCAGCATGCCGGGCAGGGCCTGGACCACCAGTCCATTGACAGCGGCCGCCGCGGAAGGGGAGATCAGACACGCGGCGCAGCCTGCCGCCAGCACCACAGCGGCAATGACGGCGGTCCGCCGGGCGGGACGCATCAGCAGCCGCCTGTTCCGGCGCATGAACAGCTCGTTGAACCGGACACAGCCGATTTTGCGGCTTTCGGGGCCGCTGTCCAGGGTGAGCTTGCTTCGATACTGAGCCTGGGTTTCCTTGGCGGCAGGATCGGTATCGCCTGTCAGCAGGGCCAGGTTATCCGGTGTGAAGATGCGGCGGTATACCTGACGGAAGGAGGGGAAGCGCACCAGAACACAGGCGCCCCACGCGCCGCAGAAGGCGAAAAGCCCACAGGCGGCATACGCCGCCCCGCTGGGGATGGCCCAGCCCAACAGCATGGGCGGCAGATACGCCGCCGCCAGCAGGAGCAGGCCGAGGCCCTGGAGCACCGGGAACCATTTTGCCTCCCTGGCCAGCCTGCGCCGGCGGGTAAAGTGCGCCAGCTCCAGCCCGGCGGCGGTGAGCTTCACGGAGCACACCAGCACCGGCGTCAGCAGGCACAGGGCCAGGGGTGCTTGGAGGGCCAACCGCCCCACCACCAGCGCCGCTGTCAGAAAGCCCATAAAATCCTTCAGCAGCGTATACCCGTATGCCGACAGAGCATAGCGCCGGGCATCCATCCGCAGAAGAAACACGGCGTAATAGACGTCCTGCTCCGCGTCCAGGAGCTTGCTGTTGAAAATGCCGCCGATAAGCGTCAGAAACAGCAGCAGGTGGCCGTACAGCCCCGCAGGCGGTTCGGACGGGAACAGCAGCAGGGGGGCGGCAAAGAACGCCGCCATATACAGGAGCTTTCCCAGCAGCAGCCCCAGCAGCTCCCGCAGGATGGCCAGCACCAGGCCCAGGGTCTTGGCGAAGCCGCTTTCATAGGACAGGCTCAGAAAGCGCAGCCGGTACAGAATGCCGTTGACCCGATAGGCCATGTGCAGCCGCAGCTGCAAAACCAGGGTGTCAAACCACATCCGGCTCCTCCTTCAGGGCGGCGATGATGCGGTCCTTATATGCCTCGTCGGCCAGGTCCTCCCGCCGTACCTCCTGCAGGACCCCATGGTGCAGGATGACGATGTCGTCGCACAGGTCCAGGGCCAGGTCCATGATGTGGGTGGACAGCAGGATGATGTGCTGACCCTTGATGCGCCGCAGCAGAGCCTTCATCTCGTCGGCCACCACCACGTCGAAGGACGTCAGCGGCTCATCCAGCAGCAGCACGGTGGGATCTGCCATAATGTTCACCAGCATCTGCATTTTGTTTTTCATGCCGTGGGAGAAGTCCTTCAGCAGCTTTCCCCGGTCGGCCTCATCGATGCACATGTAGTCCAGATACACATCCGGGGCCTTGGGATAGGGAATCCTGTCCCGGTTGATCTCCAGGAAGAATTGCAGAAATTCCCGGGCGGTGAGAAACTCCGGCACCACTGGGGTGGACAGCACATAGCCCATGTCGTCTGCGGTGACGGGACGGGGGTTCCCGCCGTCGTCCACCAGGTGGAAGGAGCCGCCGTCCCGGGGCAAATCCTCGTTGAGACAATTGAAAAACGTGGTCTTTCCCGCGCCGTTGCGGCCGATCAGACCGTAGATCTTTCCCTGTTCAAAGGTGAAGGACGCGCCCCGCAGCACCTCCTGGTCACCGAACCGCTTTTGCAGGTCCTGGACTACCAGCTTCGCGGCCATCAGTCCACGATGCCGGTGAGGTCCAGAGGCTTGCCGTCGCGCCACAGACGCTCCAGGCCGTAAAACTCCCGGGCCTCGGCGTTAAAGACATGGATGGCGATGCAGCCGTAGTCCAGCAGCACCCAGGTGCCGCCGCGATAGCCCTCCCGGTGCAGGGGCTCCTCCTCTGCCTCCTCCCGGAGGACCTTTTCCACATTGTCCACCAGGGCGTTGATCTGGGTATTGGAGGAGCCGGTGGCGATGACGAAATAGTCCGCCAGGGTGGTCAGGTCGCCGATCTCCAGCACCTGGATCTCCCGGCCCTTTTTGTCGGACAGGGCCCGGGCCGCCATAAGGGCCAGTTCCTTCGCAGTTTTCATAGATGTTTACCTCTCAATAGATAGTCTCGGGCGTCCAGTGTGTTGTGGTGGACGGGGTTGCCCCATTGCCGCATGTCCTGGATGCTGTCGTTCAGTGCCTTCAAAAGGCCGCCGTCCAGGTCGGCGTGTACCGCCTGGCGCAGATCCTCCACGCCGGGAAAATCCCGGCTGGGCTCGATATAGTCCGCCAGATAGATGAGCTTTTCCAGCAGGGTCATGTCCGCATGGCCGGTGGTGTGCCAGTAAATGGCCCAATACACGGCATCGTCCACGCCGAACACGTCCCGGGCGATGGCCGCCCCGGTTTTGGCATGCAGCAGCTTCAGGGCGTGCCGCTCCAGGTCGTCCAGCCGGATGTGATATTGGGCGCACAGGGCCAGCTGCCCCTCCATATCCAGCTTCTTGGTGCAGTCGTGGAGCAGGGCGGCCACCCGGGCCTGGGTCTCGTCGGCCCCATACTGCCGGGCCAGGCGGACGGCCTCCTGCTCCGTGCCCAGCACATGGGGCATGCGCTTGGGCTTCAGATAGCTCAGGGCGATGGGCCGCAGCCGGTCCGGGGTCAGGCGCCGCAGGTCCGTATGGACGCCGTACAGCCCCCGGCGCTGGATGTAGCCATACACCGGGTCCGTCACCAGCTCCTGCCCGCCGCCCTGGGCCAGGGCCTGACGCACCTGGGTGGAGGACAGGTCCAGAACGTGCTCATTGGGAATGATGGCAATATCCGCACCATAGGTCTCCTCCAGGTGCCGCTTCTGGGCGGCCAGATCGCCGCCGGGCTGAGGGTGGACCCGGTCAAAGGCCCCGATGTGGGCCAGGGACAGAATGTCCGCCGCATGATACCAGCGCTCCAGAGATAAAAACATATCCGTCCCCATAAGAAGCCACAGCTCATCCTCCGGATACATCTGGCGCAGCTGCCGCAGGGTATCCACCGTATAGCTGGGGCCGGTGCGGTGCAGCTCGATGTCCAGAGCCTGGGCCCCGGGGCCCAGCTGGGCGCAGGCCAGGGCCGTCATCTCCAGCCGGTCGGCGGGCTCGGCGCTGCCCTGGGGCAGGGCCTTGTGGGGCGGAATGCTGGCGGGGATCAGCAGCAGACGGTCCAGCTCCAGGACGTCCATAGCCGCCCGGGCCGCCGTCAGGTGGCCCCGGTGGATGGGATTGAAGGTGCCGCCGTAGATGCCGATCCTCATACGCTGCGCTTCCTGTCTTTTTCCAGCTCGATCTTCCGCTTGTCCTTGTTGTGCTGATAGCGGAAGAGAACGAATTTGCTGCCGATGACCTGCACCACCTCGCAGCGGGCGGCTACCTTCAGCTCCTCCGCCGCTTCCCGGGCGGTGTACATGGAGTTTTCCAGCACCCGGCCCTTGATCAGCTCCCGGGCCTCCAGGGCGTCGTTGACCTGCTTGACCAGGTTGTCGCCGATGCCGTCCTTGCCCACGTGGACGATGGTGTCCAGGTTGGCGGCCATGCCCCGCAGCTGGGCTCTCTGCTTGCTTGTCAGTTCCATAGATGCTCCTCAGTTCTTTTCCAGATAGGTTTTCAGCTCCGCCGCGAAGGCCCGCAGGGCGTTGCCGCGGTGGCTGATGGCGTTTTTCTCCTCCGGCGTCAGCTGGGCAAAGGTCTTGCGCAGCTCCGGCACGAAAAACACCGGGTCATAGCCGAAGCCGTTGTCCCCCTGGGGGGCGTAGGCAATGGTGCCGAAGCAGTCCCCGGCGGCGTCCAGCCGGTCCCCATTGGGGAAGCAGCAGACGATGGCCGTGTGGAAATGGGCGGTGCGGGCCCCGGCACCCCGGAGATTCTCCAGCAGCAGGCGATACCGGGCCTGGTCGCTGTCCACGCCGCCGTAGCGGGCGGAATAGATGCCCGGTGCGCCGTTCAGCGCGTCCACGCACAGGCCGGAGTCGTCGGCGATGGCGGGCAGACCGCTGGCCTGCATCACAGCCATGGCCTTGATGGCGGCGTTCTCGGCGAAGGTGGTTCCGTTTTCCTCCGGCTCCAGGTCCAGGCCCACGTCGGACTGGAGGACCACCTCCACCCCCAGCTCACCTAAGATCTCCTGCATTTCCGCCAGCTTCTTGCGGTTGTGGGATGCCAAAACGAATTTCATAGAATTTCCCCCAGTATATTTTTCTCCAGCTCGATGAGCCGTGCGTTTCCCTGGGCGCACAGAGCCACCAGCTCCTGCTGCTCCCGGGGCGTGAAGGCGCGGCCCTCACCGGTGCCCTGCAGCTCGATGATGCCGCCCTGCTCGTTCATGACGCAGTTCAGATCCACCATGGCCCGGCTGTCCTCGGAGTATTGCAGGTCCAGCATGGCCACGTTGTCCACGATACCGGCAGAGATGCCGGCCACATAGTGACGGATGGGCATGGCCTTCACCAGCCCCTGCTCCAGAAGGCCCCGGCAGGCCAGGGCCAGGGCCACGAAGCCCCCGGTAACGGAGGCGGTGCGGGTGCCGCCGTCTCCCTGCAAAACGTCGCAGTCCACGGTGATGGTGCGCTCGCCCAGGCGGCGCATATCCACCGCCGCCCGGAGGCTGCGGCCGATAAGCCGCTGGATCTCCGCGCTGCGGCCGGACAGCTTCAGCTTGTCCACATCCCGGCGGGACCGCTCCCGGTTGGCCCGGGGCAGCATGGAATACTCCGCCGTCACCCAGCCGCAGCCCGGGCGCACATGGGGCGGCACCCGGTCCTCCACCGAGGCGTTGCACAGCACCACCGTGTCGCCGCAGCGGATCAGGGCGCTGCCCTCGGCAAATTTGATGAATCCGGTGGTGATCTCCACCGGGCGGCTCTCGCCGCAGGATCTTCCGTCAGCGCGGATCATGGTCGTCCCTCCCATCAGAACAGGTCGCTCACAAATTCCTTGGCGTCAAAGGGGGCCAGGTCGCCGATCCCCTCGCCCAGGCCCACGAACTTCACCGGCACCTGCAGCTCCTGGGCAATGGCGATGACGATGCCGCCCTTGGCGGTGCCATCCAGCTTCGTCAGCACAATGCCCGTCAGCCCCGCTGTCTCCTTGAACTGCCGGGCCTGGATGAGTCCGTTCTGGCCGGTGGTGGCATCCAGCACCAGCAGGGTCTCCTTGGCGGCGCCGGGCAGCTCCCGGTCGATGATCTTCCGGAGCTTGGCCAGCTCCTTCATGAGGTTCGCCTTGTTGTGCAGGCGTCCGGCGGTATCCACCAGCACCACGTCGCTGCGGCGGGCCTTGGCGGCGGCCAGGGCGTCGAACAGCACGGCGCCGGGGTCCGCGCCCTCGTTCTGGCGGACGATGTCCACCCCGGCCCGGTCCGCCCAGATCTCCAGCTGGTCGGCGGCGGCAGCCCGGAAGGTATCGCCTGCGCACAGCAGCACCTTTTTGCCCTGCTTTTTCAGCTGATGGGCCATTTTGCCGATGGACGTGGTCTTACCCACGCCATTGACGCCGATGACCAGAATGACGCTGGGCTGGGTGGACAGGTCCAGGCGGCTGTCGCCCACCTCCAGCTTTTCCGCCAGGATATCCCGCAGAGCGCCCTTTACCTGGTCCGCCGTCAGCAGACGGTCGTCATAGGCCCGGCGGCGCAGCTTCTCCGTGGCGTCCAGGGCCACGTCCATGCCCACATCCGCCAGGATCAGGGATTCCTCCAGCCGGTCGTAAAAATCGTCGTCCAGAGAGTCGAAGGACATGGGCGCAAACCATGCGTCCCGGAATTTTTTGAACAGTCCCATAGTCGTATCTCCTTACTTTATATTCAGCTCTTTTGCCATGTCGTTGAGGTTGATGGTGAGGATGCGGCTGACGCCCCGCTCCTGCATGGTCACGCCGTACAGCACGTCGGCCTCCTCCATGGTGCCCCGCCGGTGGGTGATGACGATGAACTGGGTTTTTCCGGCGATGCGGCGCATATAGCGGGCGTAGCGCACCACGTTGGCCTCGTCCAGGGCGGCCTCGATCTCGTCCATCACGCAGAAGGGCGTGGGGTGGACCTTGAGAATGGCAAAGTACAGGGCGATGGCCACGAAGGCCTTTTCACCGCCGGACAGCAGCGTAATGGTTTTCAGCTGCTTGCCCGGGGGCTGCACCTTGATCTCAATGCCGCAGTTGAGGATGTCCCTTTCGTCCTCCAGCTCCAGCCGGGCCTTGCCGCCGCCGAACAGCTCCAGAAACGTCTCCTGGAAGCTGTCGTTCAGGAGCTTGAACTGCCGCGCAAAGATCTCCGTCATCTGCCGGGTCAGCTGGTCGATAACGCCGGTAAGCTCCCCCTTGGCCTGCTCCACGTCTGCCCGCTGGTCGGACAGATAGGTGTAGCGCCCGTTGACCCGGTCATATTCCTCGATGGCCCCGATGTTGGGGGTGCCCAGGGCCTTGATGGCCCGATTCAGCTCGCCGATGCGGCGGGTGGCCTTGGGAACGCTCTCCAGCTCCACCCGCTGGGCCTGGGCCTCGGAATGGCTCAGCTCATACCGCTCCCACAGCTTGTCCAGGATGGTTTTCTCCTCCATGGCGGCGGCGCTGCGCTTCTGCTCCAGACGGGACAGCTCCCCCTGGGCGGCAAGAACGGCGTCGTTGCGGCTCTGGGTCTCCCGGTTCAGGGCGGTGCGCTGCTGCTCCAGGGTCAGCTTTTCCTGCTGGAGTCCCTGCAGCCGGGCGCGCAGCTCCTCCGCCTGACGGTGCAGGTCCTCTGCCCGGGCCCGGTGGTCCGTGATCTGGGCCTGAGACTGGGCCTGGGCCTCCACCAGCTGGCGGCGCAGGTCCTCCCGGCCGCGGCAGTCGCCGGCCAGGTCCTCCATCAGCTGCCGCAGGTCCTCCAGGCGGCTCTGGGCGCCCTGACGCTCGGCAGCCAGGGCGGCCTGCTGCTCCTTGCGGCGGGCGATCTCGTCGGAGATGCCGCCGGTTTTCGTCTGCAATTCGCTCTGTCCGGCCAGACGCTCCTGGGCCTGCTGCCGCAGCTGGGCGGCCCGGTCCTCCTGGCGCCGGATCTCCTGCTCCGCAGTCTGACGCCGGGCGGCGCAGTCCGCCGTCTGGCGGGTCAGCTGCTGATTTTCCGCATCCAATGCCCGCAGCGTCTCCTCCAGAGACTCCCGCAGACTATCGTAGTGCTGCTCCCGGGTCTCCAGTGCCAGCACCTGCTGCTGTGCGGCCCGGTGCTGATCCTGGGCCACGTCCAGCTCATACTGGGCCTTTTGCAGGTCCCGGCCCAGGTCCTCCGCCCGGCGGGCGGCCTCGGCCAGAGACGATTTCAGGCTTCCCAACTGCTCCCGCAGCCCCGCCAGTTCACTGGCCCGGGACAGGACGCCCGCGCTGCGGCTGACGCTGCCGCCGGTCATGGAGCCGCCCCGGTTGATGACCTGGCCGTCCAGGGTGACGATGCGGAACCGGTTCTGATACCGCCGCGCCATATTCACGCCGCAGTCCAGATCCTCCACCACCACGGTGCGGCCCAGCAGATTCTGAAAAATGCCGTCGTACTGGGGATCATACGTCACCAGCTGGGACGCGATGCCCACAAAGCCGTACTCCTGGGAGAGCCTGGGCTCCCGGAGCATGTCGCCCCGGATGGCGCTCATGGGCAGGAAGGTGGCCCGGCCTGCGTCCCGGCGCTTTAGGAAGGAGATGGCCTCCTTAGCGTCGGTGTCCCGGTCCACCACAATGTTCTGCAGGGCCGCCCCCAGGGCGATCTCCAGGGCCACGGTGTATTGGGGCTGGGTGCTCATCAGGCTGGCCACAGGCCCCCGGATACCGGACAGAGTGCTCCGGTCCGCCGCCTGCATGACGGCCTTCACCGCCCGGGAAAAGCCCTCGTATTCCTTCTCCATCTCCGTCAGCAGACGGATGCGGTCCTCCATGGCGTTGGCCTGGCGGCGCAGCTGATCCGCCTGCTGGGCGGCCTCCTGGGCCCGGCGGCGTCTGCCCTCCATCTTCAGGCTGTGGCCCTGGATGATGTTGGCCGCAGCCTGTTGGTCCTCCCGGGCGGCATCCAGGGCGGCGTTATTCTCTGCCGCCTCCCGGCGGCACTGGTCCAATTTCTCGTTGGCGGCGGCGCTGTCGGCGGCGATGGCCGTCTGCCGGGCCTTGGCCTGGGCGTCGGTGGCGTCCAGGGCGGCCAGGAAGTCGGCGCTGATCTCATACAGGGTGTTCGTCATTTCGCGGCGCCCCCTT
>ENA-ORRW01001394-ORRW01001394.1-human-gut-metagenome-genome-assembly--contig:-NODE-1394-length-23534-cov-3.192512_pt1 | contig 23534 bp, 16 predicted proteins | sample MGYA00242183_ERZ509150 | MGnify/ENA primary metagenome ERZ509150 (study PRJEB26280, sample SAMEA2338639) | human gut metagenome | biome: human gut; feature: human-associated habitat; material: faeces... | reverse complement strand
GCTGGGCTGCGACGAGAGCACCGTCACCGAACGGCCCGACCGGGGTTCGCGCAGGGTGCCGACCTCGCCCAGAATATTGGGCTTCCAGCCGTCGACGACGAAGGGATGGTCATAGCCCTTGAAGTCGCGGATGTGGTTGAACTCCGACGAGATGCCGGGGCGGAAAGAGCGGAATTCCCGAAAATCCTGCGGGGTTCCGGCTGCGTCCAGAAGCTTGCCCGTGGGGATCTGGCGTTCGTTCATTTCCAGAATCTTCGAGCTGTTCAGGCGCAGTTCGTGGTCGAGCACCGACCCGCTGCCTTCGCCCGCGAGGTTGAAATAGACGTGGTTGGTGAGGTTCACCACCGTCGTTTTGTCCGTCCGGGCCAGATAGGTTATTTCGAGCGCATTCTCATCGTCGAAATCGAACACGGCCTCGACGTTCAGTTCGCCGGGGTAATTCTGGTCGCCGTCCTCCGAAAGGAGCGACATGACCACGCGGTTGGTCTCCACACGGCTCTCCCAGATGCGGTTGGCGAAGTTCTTCGTGCCGCCGTGCAGGTGGTTGGGGCCGTTGTTCACTTCGAGCGCGTACTCCTTTCCCTCGACGGTCATGCGGCCGAAAGCGATGCGGTTGGCGCAGCGGCCCACGCTCTTGCCCGACGCGGCTCCGTCGAAGAAGTAGCCTTCGGGATGCTTGTAGCCCAGCACCACGTCGGCCATGCGGCCCTCACGGTCGGGCATCGTGACGGAGACGATGGCGGCCCCGAAATTCGAGATTTTCACTTCGGCGCCCTTATCGTTGCGCATCGTGTAGAGGATGATGGCTTCGCCCTCCGGCGTCATGCCCCATACGTGTTGTTCGATCTGTACCATTATTCTGCGGGTTTTAAGGTTGCGAGGATATGGTCGATGCGGCGCAGGGTCTCTTCGCGGCCGATGAACGCCGTGACGTCGTACATGCCGGGACCTTTGCCCGCGCCTACGAGCGCCAGCCGCAGCGTGTTCATCACCTGTCCCATGCCGTATCCCTTCTCTTCGATCCAGCCGTGGACGATTTGTTCGGTGTTCTCTTTCGAGAAGTCGTCGATCGAGGCCAGTACGCCGCGCAGCTCGCGCAGGATTTCGGGGTTTTGGCCCTTCCAGTACTTCCGGGCCTGCTTCTCCTCGTATTCGGCCGGCGCCGTGAAGAAGAACGACGTGAGGTCCCAGAGGTCGGTGATGAACGTGGCGCGCTCCTTCATGATGCCTGCGGCCCGGCCTGCGACCTCGTCTGCGACTTCGATGCCGTGGTCGCGCAGGATGGGCTGGAACAGCGCAGCCAGCTCGGCGTCGCTCTTGTGGTGCATGTATTGGGCGTTGAACCATTTGGCTTTGTCGGGCTGGAAGCGTGCGCCCGATTTCGAGACGCGCTCCAGCGAGAAGCTGTCGATCAGCTCCTGCATCGAGAAGATCTCCTGCTCGGTGCCGGGGTTCCAGCCGAGCAGCGCCAGCATGTTGATGAATGCTTCGGGGAAATAGCCGTCCTCGCGGTAGCCGCGGGCCGTTTCGCCCGTCGGGGAGGTCCAGAAGAGCGGGAATACCGGGAATCCCATCTTGTCGCCGTCGCGCTTCGAGAGCTTGCCGCCGCCCGTGGGTTTGAGCAGCAGGGGCAGGTGGGCGAACGCGGGCTGCGTCGCCGTCCATCCGAATGCTTTGTATAGCAGGTAGTGCAGCGGCAGCGAAGGAAGCCACTCCTCGCCGCGGATGACGTGCGAGACCTCCATTAGGTAGTCGTCCACGATGTTGGCGAGGTGGTAGGTGGGCAGTGCGTCGGCCGATTTGTAAAGCACCTTGTCGTCGAGCGTCGAGGTGTTCACCTCCACATGGCCGCGGATCAGGTCGTCCATTTCGACGGTCTGGTTTTCGGGCATCCGGAAGCGGATCACCCACTGGTCGCCGCGTTCGATGCGTGCCTTCACCTCGTCGGCCGGCAGCGCCAGCGACGTGGCCAGCTTTTCGCGCACGGCATAATTGTAGGCGAACGCTTCGCCGCGCTCCTCGGCTTCGCGGCGCAGGGCGTCCAGCTCTTCGGCGGTGTCGAAAGCGTAGTAGGCCCAGCCTGCATCGACGAGCTGGAGGGCGTATTTGAGGTAGATTTCGCGGCGTTCGCTCTGGCGGTAGGGGGCGTGGGGACCTCCCGCGCCGACGCCTTCGTCGATCTCGATGCCGCACCATTTGAGCGATTCGAGGATATACTCTTCGGCGCCCGGCACGAAACGCTGCGAGTCGGTGTCCTCGATGCGGAGGATCATCACACCGCCGTGCTGACGGGCGAAAAGGTAGTTGTAGAGGGCCGTGCGGACGCCGCCGATGTGGAGCGGCCCCGTGGGGCTGGGTGCAAAGCGCACTCTTACGGGTCTGGACATAATGATATGCTGTTTATGTATTGTTCCGGGTTTGGTCTATCGTCGGGTCAGACGTTGAACAGGAAGTGCATGATGTCGCCGTCCTGCACGACGTACTCCTTGCCTTCGACGCCGATCTTGCCCGCGTCGCGGCAGGCTTTTTCCGAACCCAGCGTCACGTAGTCGTCGTATTTGATCACTTCGGCGCGGATGAATCCCTTCTCGAAATCGGTGTGGATGACGCCGGCCGTCTGCGGGGCCTTCATGCCGCGGACGTAGGTCCATGCGCGCGACTCGTCGGCGCCGGTGGTGAAGAACGTTTCGAGGTTGAGCAGTTTGTAGGCCGATTTGATCAGGCGCTCGACGCCCGACTCTTCGAGACCGAGGTCTTCGAGGAACATCTGCCGCTCCTCGTAGCTCTCCAGTTCGGCGATGTCTGCTTCGGTGGCGGCGGCGACGATGAGCATTTCGGCTTTTTCGTCGGCTATGGCCGTACGGACCGCCTCGGTGTAGGCGTTGCCCGTGGCGGCGCTCTTCTCATCGACGTTGCAGACGTACAGCACCGGTTTGTCGGTCAGCAGGTTGAGGTCGGCGACCAGTTTGCGGTCCTCCTTCTCCAGTTCGACCGTGCGGGCGCTGCGGCCCTGCTCCAGCACCGATTTGTATTGCAGCAGCAGTTCGACCTGACGTTTGGCGTTCTTGTCGCCGCCCACGGCCGCCTGCTTCTGGGTCTTGCCCAGCCGGTTTTCGATCGTTTCGAGGTCCTTGAGCTGCAGCTCGGTGTCGATGATGCCCTTGTCGCGCACGGGGTCGATCGAGCCGTCCACATGGGTGATGTTGCCGTTGTCGAAGCAGCGCAGTACGTGGATGATGGCGTGCGTGTTGCGGATGTTGGCGAGGAACTTGTTGCCCAGTCCTTCGCCTTTCGACGCGCCTTTGACCAGTCCGGCGATATCGACGATTTCGATGGTGGTCGGAATCACCCGCTTGGGTTTGTCGATCTCGGCCAGCCGGACGAGCCGCCGGTCGGGGACGGTGATTACGCCCACGTTGGGTTCGATGGTGCAAAAGGGAAAGTTCGCCGCCTGCGCCTTCGCGTTGGACAGGCAGTTGAAAAGGGTCGATTTGCCGACGTTCGGAAGACCCACGATGCCACACTGTAAAGCCATTGAATTATCTTGTTTGTTTCGAATCGGTTGTCTGCGGCCCGGAGCGTTCCGTACGGACGGCGGTTGTCGCGTGTCCGGCATCTTCCGCGCATCCTGCACCGCAGGCGGTGCGGGCGACGGTTGCTGCGTGTCCTGCGCATTAAGCGTGTGCGGACGGAGGTTTGCGTGCGTTCAGCATCCGCTGCGCGTCCTGCGCGGACGTCGGCGATGCTGCCCGGCAGCATCCGGCGGGAACTCTCCTGCGGGCCGAAGCGCAAAGATACTAATTTCTTTTCATATATGTATTGGCTCGCTCTCCGATGATGAAAAATATTGCTCCGGCTTAGGGGCTGTCTGTGGCGCGGGTGTGTATTATCGTGAACGGTCCGGCCGGCCGCTGGTTTCGGTTCGGAAGTTTTTATTTCCGATCCGATGCTTTTCGGAATATTTTTACTTTCTTTGCATAAACCATTAAAACTTCAACCCGATGAAAAAAACTCTTGTTGCCGTGCTGGCGGTCGCGTTCGTATCGTCCGCCGCCGCGCAGCCTATCCCGCCGCAGGCCAAAGAGCGCGCCGCCGAACTGGTCGGACAGATGACTCTCGATGAAAAAATCGATTATATCGGCGGTTACAACGAATTCTATATCAGGGCCGTTCCGCGTCTGGGCATTCCCGAAATCCGGATGGCCGACGGTCCGCAGGGCGTACGCAACAATACCCGCAGTACGATGTTCCCCTGCGGCGTGGCCGCCGCGGCGACTTGGGACCGGGCGCTGGTGCGCGATATGGGACGCGGTCTGGGGCAGGACGCCCGCGCCCGCGGCGTGCATATCATGCTGGGACCCGGCGTCAATATCTACCGTTCGCCCCTGTGCGGCCGTAACTTCGAGTACTTCGGCGAGGACCCCTATCTGGCGTCGGAGACCGCCGTGCAGTATATCGAGGGCATGCAGTCCGAAGGAGTTATGGCGACGATCAAACACTTTGCGGGCAACAATCAGGAGTGGGACCGTCATCAGGTGAGTTCCGATATCGACGAGCGTACGCTCCATGAAATTTATCTCCCGGCCTTCCGCAAGGCGGTCGAGCAGGCCGGCGTGGGCGCCGTGATGTCGAGTTACAACCTCGTCAACGGCCAGCATGCGACCGAGAACGAGCAGCTTGCGGTCGATATTCTGCGCGGGATGTGGGGCTTCGAAGGAATCTTCATGTCCGACTGGAACGCCACCTATTCGGCCGAGGGCGCCGCCAACCGGGGACTCGATCTGGAGATGCCGAGCGCCCGGTTTATGAACGCCCGCAACCTGCGTCCGCTCATCGAATCGGGCGTGGTGTCGGAACGTACGATCGACCTGAAATGTCAGCATATCCTCCAGACGCTCATCGCGTTCGGATTTTTGGACCGCCAACAGCTCGACCCCGCTATTCCCGAATGCAATCCCTTCTCGGACGCTGCGGCGCTCGACGTGGCGCGCGGGGGTGTGGTGCTGCTCAAGAACGACGGGGCTTTCCTGCCGCTGACCAAACAGCGCGATATCGTGGTGCTGGGACCCAATTCGGGCAATATCCCGACGGGCGGCGGCAGCGGTTTCGTGCATCCCTTCTCGACGGTTTCGGTCGGCGAGGGCATGCAGATGATGGGCAAGAAATACAAGGTGACGGTTTTGGGCAATCTCCCTTCGGCGAGCGATATGGCCGCTCAGGGCATGGTCTACACCTCGGCCGACTGCAAAACGCCGGGACTCAGGGGCGAGTACTTCGCCAACAAGCATTTCGAGGGAACTCCCGCGCTGACGCGCGTCGATACCAAAATCGGCTTCAACTGGAAGGATAAGGCGCCGGCCGAAGGGCTTCCCGCCGACGGCTTCTCGATCCGCTGGACCGGCGTGTTCGTTCCCGAATCCGACTGCACGGCTTCGCTGGTCATGCGCGGCGACGACGGTTACCGGCTCTTCGTGGACGGCGAAGAGGTGCTCGCCGACTGGGGCAACCACAGCGCGACGACCCGCAAGGGGAGCGTCGAAATGAAGGCCGGCCGGAAATACGCGCTGCGGTTGGAATATTTCGACAACGCTTCGTCCGCCGAGGTGTCGTTCGGCTATATGACCGCCGATCCCCGCGCCGAGGATGCCCGGATCATCCGGGCCGACGCCGTGATCTACTGCGCCGGATTCGACAACACCAACGAAAAGGAGAATTCCGATCGGACCTTTGCGCTGCCCGAAGGACAGTCCGAAGAGATCGCCCGGCTCTCCGCGCTCAACGAAAATCTGATCGTGGTCGTCAACAGCGGCGGCGGTGTCGATTTCTCGACGTTCGACGATAAGGCTAAAGCGATTCTGATGGCGTGGTATCCCGGACAGCAGGGCGGTCAGGCGATCGCCGAGATCGTAACGGGGCGGATCTCGCCCAGCGGCCGCCTGCCGATCTCCGTCGAGCGCCGCGCCGAGGACAATCCGACGCTGGGCAGCTATTACGAGAATGTGGCGCGCACCCACCGCAAGAACACCCTGCAGAAGCGCGTTACTTATAATGAAGGCGTGTTTGTCGGCTACCGCGGTTACGAGCGCAGCGGGGTGAAGCCGCTCTATCCCTTCGGTTACGGACTGAGCTATTCGACGTTCGAGTATTCGGACCTGAAGGCCGAGAAGCGCGACGGCGGGGTGGTCGTGTCGTTCGCCGTGAGGAACACGGGCGGTATGGACGCCGCCGAGGTGGCACAGGTCTATGTGGGCGACGTCGAAGCCAGCGTGCCGCGTCCTGCCAAGGAGTTGAAAGGTTATGAGAAAATCTTCCTGAAGAAAGGCGAACAAAAGCGCGTCGAAGTGACGCTGACCGACGAAGCTTTCCGCTTCTACGATATCTTCTCGCACGGGTTCGTGACCGAGCCGGGCGACTTCAACATCTTCGTGGGATCGTCGTGCGAGGATATCCGCCTGCGGGGCGGTGTGACGCTCTGACCGCAGGACGGTCGAACAGAACTAAGCAGCGGCTTTGCGGAGCCGCTGCTCTTTTTTTTTGCGCATGGATTTGCGGGGCGGGTATGACAGTTGGCCGTATAATTAATGAAACCGGCGGAAAAGACAGGAGGGGAGGCATTGGGAATTCGGGCGTCCGGATATTGGGAACGGCCCGCCGGGCGGATTACCGTCTTTTGGGCGCGAACTGTTCGCGGTATTCCGAGGGGGTGATGCCCTTGAGCTGGCGGAAGGTGCGCGAGACGTTCTTGATGTCGGAGAACCCCAGCTCGGCGGCCGCTTCGGAGACGCTCTGGCCTTCGCAGAGCAGCTGCATCATCTTTTCGATGCGGACCTGTATGATATAGTCGTAGATGGAGGTGCCCATGCTCTTCTTGAAATGGGTTTCGAGCAGGCGGCGCGACAGGGGGACCAGTTTCACGAGTTCGTTGACCGTGATTTTCTGGCTGATGTTCTCATGGATGTACCGCAGCACTTCGGCGATGTGCGGATCGTTGTTGGCGTAAATGTCGGTCGATTGCCGCGTGACGATGTGGGTCGGCATCACCATGACGTCCTCCCACTCCGCTTCGGGGTTGCGGATCAGCCGGTCGATCAGGCGCGCCACGTCGTAGCCGCCCTGCTCGACGCCCTGGCTGAGCGACGAAAGGTTCGGGGCGGAGAGCTTGCAGATCGTCTCGTCGTTGTCTACCCCCAGGATGGCTATGTCGTTGGGGATGCGCGAATTTCCCCCCCCCCTCGATCTGCAGGCACGCCTCGGTGATATGATATGCTTGGTTGTCGTCGCACGCCATGATCGCCACCGGCTTGGGCAGCGACTGCAGCCACGTGATGAGCTGCGTCGAGTCGTAGTACCACAAATCGTTCTGGGCGCTGCTGCGCAGCGACGAAAAGGTGAATTCGGGATTCGCCGCCTCGATCGTCTCGCGGAAGCCCTGACAGCGTTCGTCCGAGAAGTCGATGCCCCGCGTGCCGTAGAAGGCGAAGTTGCGGAAGCCCTTTTGCAGAAAATACTCGGCGGCCATCCTGCCCGCCGAATAGTGCGGTCCGGTGATGTTGGGGATGGTGGTGAAGCGTTTCTTGAAGTCCTGTGCGATGGCTATGATCCCGTTTTTGCGGAACAGTTCGACGTTGTCGGTGTTGTAGAACTGGCCGATCACGGCGTCGGCCTTCATGCGCACGGCCCACTCCACGACGGCTTCGATGCCGAATTTGTCGCGTATCGACAGCGGCAGGCGGCACAGGCTCCATGCCTGCGCCGTGTCGTGCGCATAGCGCGCCATGCCGAGGAGCAGTTCTCGTGCGTACGCTTCGGAAAAGTCGGTCAGGAAAATTACGCGTGCCATCGTTCGGGTAGTGTCCGTTCGACGGTAAAGGTAGCTTTTTTTTCGGAAATCCGGGCGGTTTCTGCGATTTTTCGGCGGCGGATCGGGGCGTTTCGGGGGCGCCGGGCGGGAAATGACGGTTCTGCGCGATTTGAGGAAGTAAAAGCGCAAATAGCCACGGCAGGGTGCAATCGCTTCTCTATATTTGTATGACCTAAACTGCGACCGGCTTCGGACAGACGAAGAGAGAAGGGCGCGGAGTTGCAATATCGCTCCGGAATCCGTACCTTTGATTTGTATTTTCCGGACGGTTCGCACTACCGACTACTGTTATGACCAAAAAACTTACCCTTCTGCTGCTGGCCCTCGCGGCCCTTGGCTGTTCGCCGCGGTCCGCCGATCCCGTCGATTATGTGAACCCGTTCATCGGCACCGGATTCCACGGTCATACCTATCCGGGCGCCACCACGCCTTTCGGCATGGTGCAGCTGAGTCCCGACACCCGCGCCGGCAACTGGGACGCCTGCGCCGGCTACCATTACAGCGACACGACGATCGACGGCTTTTCGCATACGCACCTGAGCGGTACGGGATGCGCCGACCTTGCGGATATCCTGTTCCATCCGACCACGCGCGAAATCGTGATCCACGACGGCGAGTGCGTCTTGCAGCCCTATTTCTTTTCGCATGACGACGAGCGGGCTTCGTGCGGCTACTACGCCGTGACGCTGCCCGACGAGAATATCGGGGTCGAACTGACCGCCGCGCCCCGTACGGGCGTACACCGCTATACCTTTACGGGCAAAGGTCCCCGGCAGGTGATTGTCGATCTGCTGCATACGATCACCGAGGAGAAGATCGACCTGTGCGAACTCCGCCGGACGGCTCCCGGCGAGCTGGCCGGCATGCGCCGCACGCAGGGGTGGGTGCCCGATCAGTATGTATTCTTCGCGGCCCGCTTCTCGGAGCCGTTCGCCGACGTGCAGCTGTTGGGAGACAAGCAGGCCGTGCTGACCTTCGTGCCCGACGTGCGGACGCTCACGATCGCCGTGGGACTGTCGTCCGTCAGCGTCGAAAACGCCCGTATGAATTCGCTTGCGGAGGTTCCCGAACTGGATTTCGACGCCGTGCATGCCCGCGCCGTCGGGCAGTGGCGCAAAGCGCTGGGCGACATCGTCGTCGAAGGCGGCTCGCGCGACGAGATGATCAACTTCTATACGGCGCAGTACCATACTAAGCTGACGCCCAACCTGATGAGCGACGTGAACGGCGAGTACCGCCGCCACGACCAGACCGTCGCGCGGATGCCCGAAGGGGAGTCTTACTACTCGACGTTCTCGCTGTGGGATACTTTCCGGGCGTGGAACCCGCTCCAGACGATGGTCGATACCGCGCTGGTAAACGACATGATCCGCAGCATGCTCGACATGTACGATTCAACGGGCGAACTCCCGATCTGGCCGCTGGCTTCGGGCGAGACGGGCACGATGATCGGCTACCACGCCGTGTCGGTCATTGCTGACGCCTATCTGAAGGGAATTCGCGGCTATGACGCCGACAAGGCGCTGGAGGCGATGATCCGTTCGTCGAACATCAATAAGAAAGGTTCGGATTATTATACGGCGCAGGGGTATATTCCCTCCAATATCAAGCGCGAATCGGTCTCCTGTACGCTGGAATACGCCTACGACGACTGGGCGATCGCTCGCATGGCGCAGGCCATGGGCCGCGACGACGTATTCGGGGAATATGCGCGGCGGGCGCTCAACTATGTGAATGTTTTCGACGGCTCGACCTGCTTTTTCCGCGGTCGTCAGTCCGACGGCAACTGGTCCGCGCCCTTCGAAGAGTTCGCTACGGGCCGCGACTATACCGAGGCCACGCCGTGGCACTACCGCTTCTTCGTGCCGCACGACGTGAACGGCCTGATCCAGCTCTTCGGCAGCCGCGAAGCGTTCATCCGCGAAATGGACCGGCTCTTCACGCTCGAATCGGATGAAATGCAGCTCGACGTGAGCGACGTGACGGGCCTGATGGGGCAGTACGCCCACGGCAACGAGCCGAGCCACCATATGGCCTACCTCTATAATTATGTGGGACAGCCGTGGAAGACGCAGGAGCTGACGCGCCGCTTGCTGCACGAGATGTACGCCCCGACGCCCGAAGGCATCATCGGCAACGAGGACTGCGGCCAGATGTCAGCGTGGTACGTCTTCTCCAGTCTGGGTTTCTATCCCGTATGTCCCGGCTCGAACGAATTCGCGCTGACCGCGCCCCAGTTCCCCAAAGCCGTAGTGCGGCTGGCCAACGCACGCTGACCGTTACGGCCGACAATCCGCGCCGCAGCGTCTATATCGCTTCGGTGACGCTCGACGGGAAGCCGATCGACCGGAATTACATCACCTACGACGAACTGATGCAGGGCGGCGAGCTGCATTTTGCGCTCCGGCCGCGCCCCGATTACGAACGCGGGACGGACGATGCGGCCGCGCCCCATTCGCTGACCCGCGGCGAGGTGGTTTCGATTCCCTATACCACGCAGAACGTGAGCCTGTTCACCGAGCCGCTCGCCGTCGCTCTGGCGACGACGACCTCCGGAGCGGAAATCCGCTATACGCTCGACGGCTCGGAACCCACCGAAACGTCGGCGCTCTACGCCGCTCCCGTGCCGGTGGACCGTTCGCTGACGCTCAAGGCCAAAGGATTCAAACCCGGCGCTGCGCCTAGTCGTACGCTGACGCTCGAAGCCGAGGAAGCGGTGTTCCGCCGGGGTATGCCCGCAGAGACCGCCACGCGTCCCGGCGTCGCTTACAGCTATTACGAAGGCGTTTTCTCGTGTGTGAACGATATTCGGAAGGGAAAATACGTGTCGTCCGGCACGATGCCTGCGCCCTCGATCGCCCAAGCTCCGCAGGAGGACCACTTCGCCTATGTCTTTACGGGATTGATCCTCATTCCGGAGCGGGGCGTTTGGGAGTTCATGACCAAGAGCGACGACGGCAGCGTGCTGATGATCGGCGACCGTAGGGTGGTGGACAACGACGGGTCCCACGCTTCGGTCATGGCGACCGGACGCGTGGCGCTCGAAGCGGGACTGCACCCTTACACGCTGCTCTATTTCGAGGATTACGAAGGACAGGACCTCGCGTGGGGCTGGAAAGCGCCCGGAGCGGAGGGCTTCGAAGCGATACCCGAAGCGAACCTGCGCATGACGGATTTCAGGGGAATTAGTTTTGATTAAAAATATGGAGCTATGAAACGATTGATCTATCTTCTTGCGGCGGTTGCGTTCACCGCCTGCGGCTCGGCGACTTCGCTCAGCGTGATGACCTTCAACATGCGTTACGACAATCCCGAAGACGGGCAGAACAACTGGCGTTTCCGCCGCGAACGGATCGCCGGGGTGATTAAGGCGCAGGAGGTCGACGTGCTGGGCACGCAGGAGCTGCTTTCCAACCAGTTCAATGATCTGAGCGGTCTGCTGACCGGGTATCAAGGAGTGGGCGTCGGACGGCTGGACGGCGCCGAGTCGGGCGAATACTGCGCCGTGTTCTTCAGGAAGGACCGCTTCACGCTGCTCGATTCGGGAACGTTCTGGCTGAGCGAGACCCCCGAAGTGGTGGGGTCGCTGGGATGGGACGGCGCCTGCGAGCGAATCGCCACATGGGTCGTGCTGCGCGACAGGGACGGCCGGGAACTCTTCTTCATCGACACCCATCTCGACCATGTCGGGCAGGTGGCGCGCGACGAGGGCGTGAGCCTGCTGATGAAGCGCATCGAAACCCTGAGCGGAGGACGTCCTGTGATCCTGACGGGCGACTTCAACTCGGAACCCGGATCGTCGGTGGTGGCCCATGTGCAGAAGGACGGCGTGCTGCGCGACGCGAAGGCGATCGCGGCGCAGCGGTCGGGAACCGATTGGAGCTTCTCCGATTTCGGACAGATTCCCGAAGCCGAGCGGCCCCTGCTGGATTATATCTTCGTGAGCGGCGACATCGAAGCCGTCCGCTATGAAGTGCTGCCCGACATCTTCGACGGCGGCTATGTTTCCGACCACGCTCCGGTGATGGCCGTTGTCAAAATCGCTAAATGACTCCGACAATGAAAAGGATACTGAAAAGCTGGCTGCTGGCTGCGGCATTGTGCTTCTGCGTAACGGCTGCGGCCGAACGCCCCATGCTGATCCATTCGCACAACGACTATTGCCGCCGCGCTCCCTTCTGGCAGGCTTATGCGCAGGGGGTCTACTCGATCGAAGCCGACGTGTTCCTGCACGACGGCCGGCTGCTCGTGGGGCACGATGTCGAGGACCTTTCGCCCGACATGACTTTCGAGTCGCTCTACGTCGAGCCGATCGTGACGCTTTTTGGGCGCAACGGCGGCCGCGCATGGAAAGATTCGGACGAACGTCTGCAACTGATGGTCGAACTCAAATCGGCGACCGAACCGACGCTGCAGGCCGTTACGGCGCTGCTGGGCCGTTATCCCGAAGTCTTCGACCCGGCCGTGAATCCCGAAGCCGTGCGTATCGCCGTTACGGGACGGGTTCCCGCGCCTGAGGATTTCGGCAAATATCCCGCCTATGTCCGTTTCGACGGTAATTGGGAGACCGATTACACCCCGGATCAGCTGGAGCGCATCGCCCTCGTAAGCGTAAACTTCAGGACCTATTCGCAGTGGAACGGCAAAGGCTCGATCATTCCCGTCGAGCGCGTGAAGCTGGAAAAGATCATCGACCGCGCCCACGGCTGGGGCAAGCCCGTGCGTTTCTGGGGCGCTCCCGAAGGAACGACGGTCTATTATACGTTCTACGACATGGGGATCGACTACATCAACACCGACCGTCCGGAGGTCTGCGCCGGATTCTTCGACGATTTCGGCAACAAGAATTTCCAGATCGGCCAGCGCCGTACGTCCGTCGGTGGCGTGACCGGCACGAAGCGTCTGGACAAGACCACGCGCGATTTCAGGGGATTTCAGAACGATAAACTGCAGCTCACCGAGGGTATCGACGTTTACACGCCGACCTATCGAAACGACGGCGGCAGGGGGAAAGTCAAAAACGTGATCTACCTGATCGGCGACGGCATGGGCCTTTCGCAGATCGTGGCCGCGTTTTATGCCAACAAGGGGCTTTCGACGCTGCAGATGAAGTATATGGGCCTGCAGCAGAATAATGCGCTGGATGCCTTCACGACCGACTCGGCCGCGGGCGGCAGTGCGCTGGCGACGGGCGAACGTCACGATAACCGCCATATTTCGATGAGTTCCGAAGGCGAGCCGTATCCTTCGCTGAGCGACTTTTTCCATGACAAGGGGATGCCGGTGGGCGTGCTGACGCTCGGCAATGTCGCCGATGCCACGCCGACGGCCTTCTACGGACATTCGGTCGAACGCGACAACGCCGACGAGCTGACCCGCTGCCTGATGGACGGCCGCGTGGACCTGCTCTGCGGCAGCGGTATCCGCGAATTCACCCGCCGCAGCGACGGCGTGGACCTGATCGGCGAGCTGGAAAAACAGTATGACTTCGTGCGTTCGGTCGACGAGATCAAGGCCCGGAAAGGCAAGGTGATCTGCATCGACGAGACGATGGACGATGCCGCCGAGCAGGCCAACCTCACCTTGCTGGCCGACGCCACGAGGGCTTCGATCGCCAAACTGCAGGAGCAGGGCGGCAAAGGCTTCTTCCTGATGGTCGAGGGCGCCAAGATCGACTATGCCGGCCATTCGCGCTGCCTGCCCGGCTCAATTATCGAAATGCTGAGCTTCGACCTCGCCGTGGCCGAAGCGCTGAAATTCGCCGACCGAAACGGCGAGACGCTCGTCGTGGTCACGGCCGACCACGAGACGGGCGGGCTGGTGCTGGTGGACGGCGACGAGCGGACGGGCCGCGTGATGGGCGTCTATGTCTCCGACGACCATACCCCCGCGATGCTTCCCGTATTCGCATACGGTCCCGGAGCCGACAAGTTCTGCGGTACGTATATGAATACGGAGATCGCCCGCAGGATCAAATCGCTGATAAAATAAACCGCATATTATGACGCTACGCAAACAAATCGCGGCGCTTCTGCCGCTGGTCTTCGCAGCGGGAGCGGCCGGAGCGCAGGGCCTTAAATCGGGTCCTTACGAGCTGCCTTACAAGAATACCTATGTAAAGGAGGTCTTCGTGGCCGAAAACGAATTCCGGACCGCCAAGCCCGAAACCATCAAGCCCCGTTCGTTCGCCGAGGCCCGCAAGATCCTGCCCGCACCCGTGTGGGAGGGGCACGACAAAGAGATCGAGATGTACTGGCATGCTTGGCGGATCGCCGTGGGCAACATCCGCCAGCCGCAGGAGGGATCGGAATTCGTCTCGCCGTATCTGGATATCGCCTACAACGGCAATATTTTCATGTGGGACGCCTCGTTCATGATGATGTTCGCCCGCTACGGCTACCGCTTCTTCCCGTTCCAGCGTTCGCTGGACAACTTCTATGCGAAGCAGCACCCCGACGGCTTCATCTGCCGCGAAATCCGGGCCGACGGCTCCGACTGTTTCGAGCGTTACGATCCGACTTCGACCGGCCCGAACCTGCTGCCGTGGGTCGAGCTGACGTACTACCGCCAGTTCGGCGATATCGACCGCCTGCACAAGGTCTTCCCCGCGCTGTGCGCCTACGCCAAATGGTGGCGGCTCAACCGCACGTGGCCCGACGGCACCTATTGGTCGAGCGGCTGGGGAACGGGCATGGACAACATGCCCCGCGAGAAGCCCGAATACAACCCGATCTTTTCGCACGGACATATGGTCTGGCTCGACACCAACCTGCAGCAGATGCTGGTAGACGAGTCGCTGCTGAACATCGGTTTCTATATCGAACGCTGGCAGGAGATCGAGGATATGGAGGACGAGATGAAGCGGCTGCGCGCCTATGTGAACGAACATCTCTGGGACGAGCGGACGGCTTTCCTGTACGACCGCTACGGCGACGGAACGCTCTGCACGACCAAGGGAATCGGCGCATTCTGGGCTTTGCAGGCCGATGCGCTGGACAAGGAGCGGCTCGACCGCATGGTGGCGCATCTGAGCGATACGACCGAGTTCGACCGTCCGCACCGCGTGCCGTCGCTCTCGGCCGACCATCCGAAATACAATCCGCTGGGCCGCTACTGGCAGGGCGGCGTATGGCCCGGTACGAATTACATGACCATCGACGGCCTTTACCGTAAGGGCTATCACGACCTTGCGCGGGAGATCGCCGCGAACCATTACGCCGCAGTCTTCGAGGTGTGGAAGAATACCGGCACCTTCTGGGAGTACTACGCCCCGGAGAAGATCGAACCCGGATTCATGGCACGCAAGGACTTCGTGGGCTGGACCGGACTTCCGCCCATCGCCGTCTTCATCGAGTATATCCTCGGCGTGAAGTCGGATTACTCCGAAGGCCGCATCGTGTGGGACATCGAGCATACCGAGGCCCACGGCATCGAACGCTATCCCTACGGGCCGGACGGCGTCGTGGGGCTGAAGGTCAAACGGCGCGCTTCGGCCGGCGAGACGCCCTCCGTGAGCGTTGAGACCAACGTGCCCTTCGACCTGACGGTGACGTGGGGCGACGGCCGGAGCCGTACGGTCCGCGTGGAGAAGAGTGGCAGCGTGAAACTGAACTGAGCAACCCAACCTGCTTATGAAAAAGATAACGACACTTATGTGCGCCGTTGCCTTGTGGTGCTCGGCGCAGGCGCAGAGGCCCGCTCTGGAATTCAACGGGGAGGGGAAATTCAAGATCGCGCAGTTCACCGACGTGCACCTCGATCTGGGGAATCCCTACCGGCAGGCGCAGGCGGAGAAGACGATCGCTCAGATGCGTTATATCCTCGATGCGGAGCGGCCCGATCTGGTCGTCTTCACGGGCGACGTGGTGACGGGAAAACCTGCCGCCGAAGGGTGGAAGCGCGTGCTGGCGCCCGTTGCGGAGCGTAACCTGCCGTTCTGCGTGGTGCTGGGCAACCACGACGCCGAACAGGATATTCCGCGCGCCGGAATCGGCCGCATCGTCACTTCGTATGCCGGGACGCTCAACACGCTGAACGCCGACGGCGAACTGGCCGACGTGGTGCTGGAGATCGCCGGGAAGAAATCGCCTGCGGCGTTGCTTTACTGCCTCGATTCGCACGACTATTCGACTGTCGAGGGTATCGACGGTTACGGCTGGTTCACGCAGGATCAGATACGCTGGTACCGCGACCGGAGCGCCGCCTATACCGGGGCCAACGGCGGGAAACCGTTGCCGGCGCTGGCCTTTTTCCATATCGCCCTGCCCGAATACGTCGCGGCGTGGCGCAATCCCGACAATACGCATATCGGCCGCGCCGCCGAGGACGAGTGTCCGGGCGAGCTGAATCCCGGCATGTTCGCGGCAATGGTCGAGAGCGGCGACGTGACGGGGGTGTTCGTGGGGCATGACCACGACATCGACTACGTCGTTGCCGAGAAGGGTATAGCGCTCGGATACGGACGTTTTTCGGGCGACGATACGACCTACAACAACTTGCGCCCCGGCGTGCGTCTGCTGGTGCTGACCGAAGGCGAACGGGGCTTCGAGACGTGGATTCACGAGCGCGACGGACGGATCGTCGATCACGTGGAGTTCCGCGACGGCAGGATCAGCAAAGTCAAGAACAGCAATTAACAGACAAGAGATGAGAATAGGCGTGGATTTGGGCGGCACGAACGTGCGCGCCGGCCTTGTGAAAGACGGACATATCGTGCGGCTGCTTTCCGAACCCTGCAAAGCCGACCGTCCCGAAGGGGAGGTGGTGGATCATATCGCATCGCTTATCGGGGAGCTTATGCGACCTGAGGTGTCGCGGATCGGTATCGGCGTGCCGTCGGTGGTGGACGCCGCGCGGGGAATCGTATATAATGTGGTGGGCATCCCTTCGTGGCGCGAGGTTTACCTCAAAGACCTGCTCGAAAAGCGTTTCAGCGTGCCGGTGCATGTCAACAACGACTGCAACTGTTTTGCGCTGGGCGTCTGCCGCTTCGGCGAGGCGAGCGCATTCAGCGACGTGGTGTGTGTGGCGCTAGGCACGGGCGTCGGCGCGGGAGTCGTGATCGGCGGGAAACTCTACTGCGGCCGGGATACCGGGGCGGGGGAGATCGGAAGCATCCCGTATCTGGACCGGGATTACGAATACTATTGCAGCAGCCGTTTCTTCGTGGACCGCGGCACGACGGGCAAGGAGGCTTACGAGCGCGCCGCGGCGGGCGATCCCGAAGCGTTGGCGCTCTGGCGCGAGTTCGGGGGGCATGTCGGCCAGCTGGTGATGCTGGTGCTTTATACGTACGACCCCGAAGCGATCGTCTTCGGCGGCAGCATCGCCCATGCGTTCGGCTTTTTCCGTGAAGCGATGTACGAACAGCTGAAACGGTTCCCCTATGCCAAGACCGTCGAGGGACTGCATATCTGCTGTTCGAATATCGACCACGTAGGACTGCTGGGAGCTTCGGCCTGCGAATAAATGACGCGGTGCTTTGGCGAAATCCGTTTTTTCGTTATATTTACCGGGTAAGTTGCACCGAAACCCACGAAAACGATCCGATATGAAGAGACTTTTACCTGTTTTGGCATTGTTCGCCGTATTGTGCGGCTGTTGCAGTTGCGGCAGGGTGATTCCGACCGACGGCGAAGTGGCCGTCGTGCCGCTCCCGGAGCATATCGTGGAGGGGCAGGGCACCTTCCGCCTGACCTCCGACGCCGAGGTGGTCCTGCTGTTCGACGACGAGCGTCTGGCCGGCGTGACTGCCGCGCTGAACGAGGTGCTGATGCCGCTGTTCGGCCGCGGCCCGCGGGTAAGGCATGCCGACAAGGCCGCGGACCATGCGGTGAACGTCACCCGCGACGAGACGATGCCTGCGGAGGCCTACCGCCTTTTCGTAACTCCCTGCCGGATCGATATCGTCGCCGGAGGAGCGCAGGGGGCGTTCTATGCCGTGCAGACGCTGCGCCAGCTGCTTCCGGCGGCAGCGTACGAAGCCGACGACGTGCGGGCCGTCGAACTGCCCGTCGTCACGATCGAGGACAAACCGTGTCTGGGTTACCGGGGCATGATGCTCGATGTCGGCCGTCACTTCTTCACGGTCGATGAGGTGAAGGAGGCGCTCGACATCATGGCCCTGCACAAACTCAACGTCTTCCACTGGCATCTGACCGACGATCAGGGGTGGCGCATCGAAATCAGGAAATATCCGAAACTCACCGAAATAGGTTCCGTACGCAGCCGTACGCTGATCGGCCGCGATCCGGGCGGCACGTACGACGAGAACTGCAAATTCGACGAAACGCCTTACGGCGGTTACTATACGCAGGATGAGATCCGCGACGTGGTGAATTACGCTGCGGAGCGTTTCATCACGGTGATTCCCGAAATCGAATTTCCGGGGCATGCCGTCGGGGCGCTGGCCTCCTATCCGTGGCTGGGCTGTACGGGCGAGCAGTACGAAGTGCGCCAGACGTGGGACATCGACGACCGGGTTTTCTGCATCGGCAAGGAGACGACGTTCGAATTCATCGAGGGGGTGCTCGAAGAGGTGTTGGAGCTGTTTCCTTCGGAGTATATCCATATCGGCGGCGACGAGTGCCCGACGGTGATGTGGAAGAAATGCCCGCATTGCAAAGCGCGCATGAAGGCCGAGCGGCTGAAGCGGCCGCGCCGGTTGCAGAACTATGCCACGGCCCGCGTCGAGAAATTCCTCAACGCCCACGGACGCAGGCTGATCGGTTGGGACGAGATACTGGAGGGCGAAGTGACGCCGACGGCCACGATCATGTCGTGGCGGGGCGCCGAAGGCGGCATCAAGGCTGCGAAGATGGGCAACCACGCCATCATGGCTCCGACGACGCACTGCTATCTGGACTATTACCAGACGCGCGATACGGCTGGGGAACCGCTCGCCATCGGCGGTTATCTGCCTGTGGAGAAGGTCTATTCGCTCGATCCTTTCGAGATGCTGACGGCTGACGAACAGCGCTGTATACTGGGCGTGCAGGCCAACCTCTGGACCGAGTACATCGCCACGTGGCCCCATGCCGAATACATGCTGCTGCCGCGCCTGAGCGCGCTGGCCGAAGTGGGGTGGAGTCTCGACCGGAAGGATTACGGCGACTACCTGCGCCGCGTACGCCGGCTGGCGAAGATTTACGACGCCTGCGGATATAATTATGCGAAACATATCTTCGGGAAGTGACATGTTTTCCGCAGACGGAATAGGGGGACGATGCGTATGCCGTCCCCTTTTCCGTTTCCCGGCGGCAACGGGGAGGGGCTGCGATATTATATGGGCGATTCCGCTGGGCAGTTCGTAAATTTTTCCTATCTTTGAGGGCAAAAAGTGTACGGATCATGGATTTGAAATACGTGCGGAGCGAATTGCAGAAGCTCTCTGAAATCATAGACAATTGGAACACCCCGCAGGAGACTGCGACCCTCGAACGGGATCTGGTGCTCGAAAAACTGCGGAAGTTATACGATGCCGTGCGTTTCGGCGCGGATGCGGATCTTGCGGCGGGCAGTGGAAATGCGGCGGAAGAGGCCGCATCTGAGACGGCTCCGACCGAAATTCCGGTCAGCATCGACCTCGGCGAAATACTTCCGCTCGACCCGTTCGCGGTTGAGGCGCAGGCCGAACCGGATGCTGCCGCCAAACGGGACGCTGTTGGCGAAGCGGGTGCGGCTTTTGAGTCCGAATCTTTTGCCGAGGTGGGGGCGTCCTTTGAGTCGGAGTCAGTCGCCGAAGCTGGTGCGGTCTCCGAGTCGGAATCCGTTTCCGAGCCGGAACCGGAGACGGTGCCGGAATCGAAGCCTGAGTTCGGGTCCGAACAGGCCGTCGAACCGGGCGTAAATTTCGCAGGGCATTCCGAACCTGCCGAAGAACTGGCTGCCGAACCTGAAGTTGTTGCCGATTCTGCCGAAGCATTTGTTGCGCAGTCCGATTCCGACGGCGGGACGAACCCGATTTCAGAACCGGAAATCTCTGCCGCTGAACCCGTGACCGAATCCGGACCGGTCGCTTCTGAGCCTGAATCCGAGTTTTCCATTGAGGAGACGGCTCCGGCAGAACCCGTTGCCGGAAATGCCGCGGAACCTGCCGCCGAGCAGTCAGTGCCGCTGGCGGAAACTGTCCGAGAATCGGAGGGAGCGTCCGAAAAGCCCGAATTCATTGCTGAACCCGTCGTCGAATCCGCGACCGAATCTTTCGCAGAGTCGCTTTCCGAATCCGTTGCGGAGTCCGTCTCAGAACCCGCTGCCGAGTCGGTTGTCGAGTCCGTTGCGGAGTCCGTCGTCGAGTTTCCAGCCGACCCCGTCTCAGAATCCGCTGCCGAGTCCGTCTTCGGGTCGCATTCCGAGTCGGTTGCAGAGCCTGCCGCAGAATCAGCCGCCGCACCTGCGCCGTCCGTCGCTGCGGAACAGACTCCGGCGCAGGAAGCTCCTGCCAAAGCCGAAGCGCATTCCGCGCCGGGAACTCAACCCATAGCTCCGACACTGTTCGAACTGGAAGAGGAGACTGTCCGTCACCGCCATAAACAGCGCGTCATCATGTCGCTATATAATACGGAGCCTGCGGCGCCTGCCCCGAAACCCGCATCCGTTCCGGCCCTTGAGCCTACCGGAAAACCTGTTGCGGGAGGGAAGCCTGCGGCCGAAGCGTCGTTCGCACAACCGGCGGTGGCCGGTTCCGCGTCATCCGGTTCCGCAGCGTCCGACTCTGCATCGGCCGGAACTGCCGCCGCCGGAGTCTCCGTTTCCGACGCAACTGCCGGAGCCGCCCTTTCTGCAACTCCATTTACGGCGCCCGTGACGGAACCCGCAGCATCCGCGACAACTCCTGTCGGCTCTGTGACAACCTCTCTCGGCTCCGCGACAACCTCTGCACCCGGACCGGACGCTTTTGCATCGCGGACTCCGGTTGCCGCTCCGCAGCCGAAAGCGGCCGAAACCACTGCGCCCGACAATGCCGGGGATGACGACGAGCCTGATTTCGAAGAGATCACGCTCGAAGCGAAAAATACCTCCGGCGCCGTATTGGGCGAGGTGATCAACCACAATGTGCAGACACTGGCCGACACGATCGCGCCTCCGCGCGACGTGGCGTCCGAGCTGCGTCGCAGTGAACACGTTACCGACCTGCGCCGCGCCATCGGCATCAACGACAAGTTCCTGATGATCCGCGACTTGTTCGGCGGCGATGCGGCGGCTTACGAGGCGGCGATCGGAACGCTCAACGGTTTCGACGATTTCGACGAGTGCATGATTTATATCGCCGAAAATTATGCTTGGAACGCCAATTCCGACGGGGCCAAATTCCTGATGGAACTGCTGGAACGTAAATTCGCATAGCTGCATGGCAAAGCTTTATATCGTTCCCACCCCGATCGGCAATCTCGACGACATTACGCTGCGTGCGGTCAATGTCCTGCGCGACGTGGATTTCATACTCGCCGAGGATACGCGGACGACCTCGTTTCTGCTGAAACATCTCGGCATCGAGAAGAAACTCTATTCCCATCATAAATTCAACGAACACGCCACGGTGAAGATGGTCGCCGAGTCGATCGCGGCCGGACGCAATGCGGCGCTGGTGTCGGATGCGGGTACGCCCGGCATCTCCGATCCCGGTTTTCTGCTGGTGCGGACCTGCGTCGAAGCGGGGATCGAGGTCGAGACCCTGCCCGGAGCCACGGCGCTGATTCCGGCGCTGGTGCAGAGCGGATTTCCGTGCGACCGGTTCTGTTTCGAGGGTTTCCTGCCCCAGAAGAAGGGTCGGGCCAAACAGTTGCAGTCGCTTGCCGCGGAGGAGCGCACGATGATATTCTACGAGTCTCCCTACCGCGTGGTGAAGTGTCTCGAACAGTTCGCCGAGGTGTTCGGGCCGGAACGCAGGGTTTCGGTGTCGCGCGAGCTGACCAAGAAATTCGAACAGACCGTTCGCGGTACGGTCGCCGAGGTGCTGGAACACTTCCGCACTACGGACCCCAAGGGGGAGTTCGTGATCGTGCTGGCCGGAAAACCCAAACCGAAGCGGGAGACGGCGGCGGACGAAGAGGAATAAATGAAAGATAGTGCATGTTGAAATGGAAAATACGAACGATACGCATAATGTAAAACGCTCTTTCTCGCTCTGGGTGGGGGAGATGCGTGAATTCCTGCGGGGGCACTTCAGCCTCGACGAAGACAAGGCGCAGCGCGACGAGGTCGTGGCGGCCATCAGCAAGGGCGTGGTGTTCCGCGGGGTGAACCTTTGGGTGCTGATTTTTGCGACGATGATCGCGTCGCTCGGCCTGAACGTCAATTCGGCGGCCGTAATTATCGGCGCCATGCTCATTTCGCCGATCATGGGTCCTATTATGGGCATCGGCCTTTCGCTGGGCATCAACGATTTCGAGCTGCTCAAAAAGGCGCTGCGCAACTATGCGCTGATGTTCATCGTGGCGATTATCACCTCGACGGTCTATTTCCTCGTGTCGCCCCTCTCGTCGAACAGCAGCGAGTTGCTGGCCCGCACGGTGCCGACGACCTACGACGTGCTGATCGCCCTGTTCGGCGGTCTGGCAGGTATCGTGGCGCAGACGCGGCAGGACCGCACCTCGACCGTTATCCCCGGCGTGGCGATCGCCACGGCGCTGATACCGCCCCTCTGCACGGCGGGATTCGGTCTGGCAACGGGGCAGATAAAATTCTTCGTCGGGGCCTTTTACCTCTTTTTCATCAACTCGGTCTTCATCGCGCTGGCGACTTACCTCATGGTCCGTTTCCTGAAGTACGAGAAGAACGCCTTTATCGACAAGGTGCGCGAACGCAACGTCAAGCGGCTGATGATGGTTATTACGCTCGTGACTTTCATTCCGAGCGTCGTCATCGGTTTCCATATGGTCCGCGTCTCGCTGTTCGAAGCCGTGGCCGACAAATACGTCGCGCAGGTCTTCAAGTTTCCGCATACGCGCGTGATCGAGTGCAACAAGCATTATGCGCACGGCAAAGACCCCTCGCAGATCGAACTGCTGCTCGTGGGAGAACCCATCGGCGACGAAATTATCGAGAATGCCCGTGCGCAGATGCGCAACTTCGGACTGGAGAAGGCCGAACTGGTGGTGCGTCAGGCCAACAAGACGGACGAGATAAACGTGGCGTCGCTGCAGCAGAGCTACCTCGAACTGCTGGAGGAGAAGAACCGGCGCATCGGCGAAATGACGGCTCAGCTGAAACGCTACCGGGTTACGAACGTCGAAGTGGACGACATTTCGCGCGAAGTGGGCGTCATGATGGAGAATATCAAGGCCATATCGCTGATGAAGGGCATTACGTTCGATGTCGCGGGTACGCCGCTCGATACGACCCTCGTATGTGTCGTTACGCCCAAGGCGCCCGCCGATTCGATCGACCGGACGACGCTGGCCAGCTGGCTGAGGATACGCACCAAGGTGGATAACGTGAAACTTTTTGTCGAACCCTAACGCCTTGCCGGATGAAACGAGCTGAGCTGAATTTTGCGCAGAAGGTATGGCTGGAGTCTTTGTGGCTCGGCGCCCGTTTCTTTGCCGTGCTGCCGTACTGGTTCAAATATTACGTCGTCGAGAACCTGCTCTTTTTCATACTCTACTACTGCCTGCGTTACCGCATGAAGGTCGTGAACGAAAACCTGCGCAATTCGTTCCCGGAAAAGAGCGTC
>ENA-ORRW01001388-ORRW01001388.1-human-gut-metagenome-genome-assembly--contig:-NODE-1388-length-23694-cov-5.725581_pt1 | contig 23694 bp, 24 predicted proteins | sample MGYA00242183_ERZ509150 | MGnify/ENA primary metagenome ERZ509150 (study PRJEB26280, sample SAMEA2338639) | human gut metagenome | biome: human gut; feature: human-associated habitat; material: faeces... | reverse complement strand
CGTAATATCAAGGAAAAACGCACCATAGAGATGTTTAATACGGTCTCAAAGCAGCAAGACGCGCACCTCAGTTCTCCAAGAGATAATTTTCACTGCTTCTCAGTACGTCTTTGGACGCTGTTTTGCAGAAAATTGGATGGTTTGGGAGTTGTGAGAGTTCCTCAGAAGTGTTCCGCTTTGCTTTGTAAGGAGCAAGCAAGGAGCACACAAGGAACAAGAATCGCAAGCGAAAACAAAAGCCTTATGAAGCAGGAGATCGTTCCGCAAGGAGCGTATCTCCTGTTTTTTGTGCTACACGGCTTTTCCTTCTTCCGTTTAGATCTTGTTGATTGCCTCCACCAGTGTTTCAATATCCAGGTGGGTGTAGACACGTTCGGTGAGCGTCATGGCACCGGAGTGTCCCACAATCTTTTTGATCATGGTTTGATCCACATGGGCCTCTGTCAGCATGGAGATGCAGGTGTGCCGGGTACAGTGTGGCGTCTGGTCATATCCAAGCTGCTCCATCAGGGGTGTGAAGTAACTGTCGTAGTAGTTCCTGTAATCAAAGTGCTTTTGATCCGGCGTGTGGAGCAGATATTCACACTGAGAACCTTCGTACCACGCTTTGTAGAATGGCAGCACCTTGTCGGCAATAGGAACTTTCCGTAGGCCGTTTTCGGTTTTGCTGGCAATCACATCAAAGTACTGTTCTCCCAGATGTACGTTTTCCTTCTTCAAGTCGAGGAACTCCGAGATGCGGCAACCGTTGTAGATCAGCATCAGCACGATCTGATAGTACGGGTCCTCTGCAAGCTCCCACAGGCGGGCAATCTGCTCCTTTTTGAACTTGTTCCGGTCACGCTTGTTGGGGTTCTTGTCCTTGTACCGGCTCAAATCCACAAACTGGAATAATCCTTATTGCAGATATCATTTTTCATGGCGTAGGCATACAGCTGGTTGAACAGCCCCTTGAGCTTTTTCAGGGTGGGGTAATTCTTCCCACAGGTGTCCACCACAAATTGAAGGTCCATCAGTCGAATGTCCCGAAACACCTTGTTGTAAAGTGTTCCGCACACCCGATAGGACGCCTCATAGCCTTTTACATTTGACTTGGAGATGGTGGGGAACTTCTCCTTTGACCAGCGTTCATAGACCTCCTGGAAGGTGGCTTTGGATGCCTTGATGTCAAAGGGATTGTTGTTATATTCTGCCAGCATTTGCAGCCCATCCGCTCTGGTTGCTGCATAGCCGATGGTGATTTGTTCTTGAACGGACTTGCCTGTTTCTGGGTTAACATGCCACCCTACCGTTTTCCTCACTGCATAGGGTCTTCTTCGCTTTCCGGACATTTTCTTTACGCTTCCATATCCGTTGGGTAATCTCAAAAAATCTCAAACTTCCTTTCTCCCAGCGTTTTTAAATTAAATTTGACAGGGGTATGTAACACCCACCGTTATTTCTGGTCGCCGTTTTCTTTGGCGGCCTTTTTCATTTTCTCCAGCATCTGCCGATCCAGTTCGTTGCGTCGCTGAATGCGCTCCAAATCGGAGAGGACTTCCACTTCCTTGTCCTGCAACTTGGCATCTGCGTAGTAGGCCAGTTCCTTTTCAATCCAGCGGTCAAAGGATTCTTGATCAGTCCAATAGGTTTCCAGCTTTTCACGCTCATCCCGGAACTCTTCCAGAATCAGGCACAGGGAATCATTCATCTTGGCGGAGTGGTCATTTCCTTTGAATTTCAGGGAGCAGGACCATTCTTCGCTGTGGGGCGGGCGCTGGACATCGATCTCGAACCGGATACCGGCCTTCTTGTTTAATTGGTAAAGAACCGCAATCACGTCAGACAGGCTGTCCAGCTGGATTTCGGGTTTCTGGTAGCCAATCAGGTCTGCTGGAGATATGTTTAAGATTTTGGCGATGGCATTGATCATCGCTATGGATGGCTCAATTTCACCGCTTTCGTATTTTTGAACTGTGCGCATCGTCTTGTCCAGACGCTGTGCCAGTTCTGTTTGGCTCAAGTGAGCGGCCTTGCGGGCTGCCTTGATTCTCTCGCCAATTTCAGCTGGGTTGCTGTGCATTGTCATCACCTCATTTGTATTGTAACACGAAGCCGTGCGAATTACAAGGTTGCAATACGAATAATTTTTTCGTATTCTGTGTTGACAAGCTGCCCTGGATGGCTTATAATCAAAATGCGAACTAATAATTCGTATATCGGCAATAAGGAGGTCATTCACATGGAGAAGAAAGTTTATGTCGAACTGCCGCCCTTCACCGGACGCAATGTCCCCATCACTGAGATTGCAGCCGCCATGCACAAGGATGCCCAGTATGTGCGCATTGGTTTGCAGCAGGGAATCCTGAAATTCGGCTATGCAATCAAGCTGGAGAACTCCAACGAGTACAACTACTACTGCCCCGACAGAAAGGTGTGGGAGGAAATTGGATACTTCCAGCCGGAAACCGCATAAAAAAAGAGCCCTCATCCTGGCAGATGAGAACTCTTGGCGGACAGTACAAACGGCAGCTGCCGTGTGACTATCACTCAGCAAGGATATTATAACACGACAGCTGCCAAATTCAACAATTATTTAAGGAGGAACAGAATTTGACTGCTTTACCAGACAGCATCATACAAAATGGTCTGTTCTGCTGCTGGAAGTATGAGGAACGGAATGAGAGGAAAACGAAGGTGCCATACCAGCCGCAAACCGGTATGGGAGCGAAAAGCAACGATCCTTCCGGCTTCGTACCTTATAAAACAGCAGTACAGGCCAGCGGATATGATGGCATTGGAATTGGAATTTTCAACGGCATCTGTGCGATTGACCTGGACAACTGCGTTTCGGACAGCGGCTATTACACCCAGACCGCCGCAGAAATTGTGGCCTTAATGCACAGCTATACCGAGTACAGCCTCAGCGGAAACGGTCTTCACATTCTCTTTTCGGCAAAAGGGTTTCAGTATGATACCAAACGATTTTATATTATGAACCACCAGGCTGGAATTGAGGTGTATGTGGCGGGAGCAACCAACAAATATGTCACCGTGACCGGAAACCGCTGTGAGGATTATGAGTATGGTGACCGGACCCAGGAGCTGCAAGTGTTACTGGACAAGTTCATGCGCAGGCCAGAGGTAGGCGCAGAAAATGCAATAAATGCAAAAAACTCTGATTTAAGCATGGAGCAGCTTCTGCAACTGGCAAAAAGCAGTAAGAATGGGGCAGCATTCACAGCCCTTTGGAACGGTTCGTTGGAGGGATATTTGTCCCCGTCAGAGGCAGATCTGGCGTTGTGCAGTCATCTCGCCTTTTGGACAGGACGGGATGCTGCCAAGATGGACACTATGTTCCGGCAGTCGGGATTGATGCGGGATAAATGGGACCGGCAGCAATCCGGCACAACGTATGGTGCAATCACCATTCAGAAAGCAATCGAGCATTGCCGGGAGATCTACACTCCAAAAGCGGAGTCGTCACCGGTTTTTCAACCTATTGTTCGACTGACACCACAGTGGAGTGACCTGCCTGCATTTCCGGTAGACGCTCTCCCGGATGTGATTCGGAATTATGTGAGTGCGGTAGCTGAACACAGTCAGACTGCCCCTGACATGGCAGCGGTGATCAGCCTGGGTGTGCTGGCTACCTGCTTACAAGGAAAATACAAGATAGAGGGAACGCCGGGATACTTCGAGCCCTTAAGTCTATACACAGTAGTGATTGCTGCCCCAGGGGAGCGAAAGTCTAGCGTCATGCGGGATATGATCACATTCCTCTATGAGTATGAACAGGAATATAACAAGGCGCACAGCATGGAAATACGGGAAAACCATTTGCAACGGGAATCTCTGGAGCGCCAGATCTCTGGTCTGCAAAAGAAGCTGGAGCGCAAGGAAAGCCGGGAAATGGAGTTGGAGCTGCAGCAACTTCAGGAGCAGCTGGAAGAAACTCCAGAACTAAAGCCGGTTCGCTTTTTTGCGGACGATTGTTCCAGTGAAGCGCTGACCAGCTTGATGGCATCTAACAACGGGGTATTCTCGGTGATCTCTACGGAAGGAGGTATCTTTGACATCATGGCAGGACGGTATTCCAACAAATCCAACATTGATGTCTGGCTGAAAGGCCATTGTGGAGATGCCATTTATGTGGATCGAATGACCCGTGAAGCAGAGTGCATCATGCACCCGGCACTGTCGGCTATCCTCTCAATTCAGCCCAGTGTGCTGGATGAAATCATGTCCAATACCACCATGACCGGACGTGGCTTAATTGCCCGCTTCCTGTATGCGTCTCCACCATCCAGAATTGGCAGCCGGGTCTTTCGTACCCAGCCGATTCCGCCCGAAGTAACCGCCGCTTACCGCAGCTTGATTTTTCGCCTGATGGCTCTGCCGATTGATGGAGATGCCCACACGGTACGCCTTTCAGAAAAAGCCTTTGACCTGATGGCTGATTACTTTCAGGAACATGAGAAGTTTCTGGTTGGCGAGGGACAGGCAATTTCCGATTGGGCAAGCAAATATATCGGTGCCGTACTCCGGATTGCGGGTCTGTTGCACTGTGCTGATATGGAAGATGATAAAGCAGAAGTGACAGCTTCTACGATGAGCAAGGCGATTCAAATCGGCAAATACTTTCTGGCTCATTCCACCTACGCTTATTCCATGATGGGCACTGACTTAACCATTCAGAAAGCCAAATTCGTCTTGGCAAAGCTGAAAAAGAAGAACGTATCGGCGATCAAGCGCTCTGAGCTTTTTCAGATGTGCCGGGGAAAGTTTTTCAAGAAAACGGAGGAGATTTTTCCGACGCTGGAACTGCTGGAGGGGCATGGATACATCCGGCTGGAAGAACCGGAACGCCAGTCGGTGGGCAGACCAGCCGATGTGAAAATCATCGTGAACCCCGCAGCATGAGGCCGGAAATTTTTGCATTTATTGCATTTCCTGCACAGAGTTGCACTCTGGTATCGCACCACCGTCCCCATCGAAAAATCCGCAGATTTGGAGATGGATGGTTCGGGAGAATCCGGTGGATTTTCCAGAACCGTGGCCGGCAGGATTGCTTGCAGAAGCAAGGATGCCGGACACACCTGGGTTTGCTGTGTGGATAGCACACGCAAGCCAGGGAGGCTCCCGCAGGAGCCGCATCCCCCTCGGAGAACCCACGATACTTTGCAGCCGCAGGATGAAAGTATCATAGTGGGTTATTACACTTCCGCAGGAAGTGCGCCCCGGCCCGCAGGCCGTACAAATGTGAAAGGAGCTCTATGGCGAGAAACGACGGGATTGACCGTACCAGCGCAAGAAACGTAAATCTGACTGCCGCTAAAATTGGAAATGCCCAGCGACACAATGAACGAGAAAAAGAATCCTATACCAACCCAGATATTATACCAGAACGCACCCCTCAGAACATCCATTTTAAGAAGCCTACCGCTGGATATGCAGAGATGTTTGCTCAGATGGAGAAGGATGGTGTAATCTCCACTCGTGGTCTGAAATCAGACGCCAATCTTTACGGAGAATTGATCTTTGATGTAAACTCCGCCTACTTCTATAACCATGGTGGGTATGAGTTTGCCAAGCAATTTTATGAGGACGCTTACAAAGCTGCCATAGAGATCGTTGGCGGCGAACAGTATATTCTCTCCGCTGTTATGCACGCTGATGAGCGTAACCGGGCCATGTCCGAAGCACTGGGGCAGGATGTGTTTCACTATCATCTCCATGTGGTCTATGTTCCAGTTGTGGAGAAGCAGATCCTCTGGTCCAAGAGGTGCAAAGACAAATCACTTGTGGGAACTGTTAAGGAAACGATTATGCAGGTGAGCAGCAGCAAAAAATGGTTGTCCAAACCGGCATTGGACGAACAGGGAGCACCCATTCTCCAGAAGAATGGTAAGCCAGTGCTACGGAAGTCTTACAGTGTTCTCCAGGACAATTTCTTCCAAGCCATGCGTAATGCCGGATATTCTGATGTGGAGCGTGGAGGACGAGGAAGTTCTGAGGAACATTTGACCGTAACCCAGTTCAAGGTGGAACGGGAACAGGAGCGATTGGAACAACTCACCGCACAAACGCAGCGGAAAGAGCAGCAGGCAGCTTCTCTGGAAAAAAAGATTGAGAAAATTCAAAAACAGCAGGTAGCTGTTCAGCAGGTAGAACAGATTGAAGCCAAACCTGTGCCGCTTTCCTCCAAAGTCATACTGGACCGCTCTGAATATGAGGCGCTTGCAACGGCTGCAAAGAAATATATCACGCAGGAAAAACGAGAATCTAGGCTGCAAAAGGCGCTGGATTCTGCCAACAAACTGATTGATGAATTCAAAGTACAGATTGCTTCTCTAAAAGCCGAGTTGTTCAAGTACACATCTGTTCGCACAAAGCTGAATCCAACCGATCTGGAACGGGATAATGAGGAATTGCGAAGCAAAGTCAGACGATATGAAAGCGTGATTGAACGGCAGAATCTGTGGCATTTATTCGGCAGAGGGCATGTGAAAACCCATTCAAGGGATGATGCCCGCTGATTCTGTGTGGAGCCGGAAAAAACGGAAAATATCCGCTGGGAGCGTTCCAAATGAAGCCTACATCATTTAGATGCTTTCCAGCGGAAAATCTGCCCTCTTTTACGGCTGTTGAGCTATGAAAAAATTACGAAAATCAAGAGGTTTTATGAAAATAGGTCTTTCCAAGAAGTAAAAGACAACGAATATCTATTTTAACGAGGACAGTCCCATGCTCGAGGTCTGCACCTACAACACCAATCTCAAAAACAGGCTGACCAAGTATGCCACACAGTACCCCAGCGAGTGCAAGCTGATTGACGATGATGAACTGGGCTGTATGACCTTTGAAATCCGCAAGGGACAGTTTGGCTTTAAGCTGACCGCACCGTACAGCGAAGAACGCCGCAAAGCTGCCGGGGATCTGACGAAAAAGCATACCGAACTTTGAAAACAAAAGCGAAGTAATCCTACATCCGCCGCCCGTGGGAGCAATCCTGCGGACGGCGTTTCTATGTGGCAGAAAATTTACAAGCTGCAATTAAAATGACATTGCAATTATTCGAGTTTTAGAATATAATATTACTATCGAAACAGGAGGTATGGCTATGGAATTTATGTCCGCAAGAGAAGCTGCTGATAAATGGGGAATTTCCCAAAGACGAGTTGCTGTCCTATGCTCTGAAAGCCGAATTGATAACGCTACTATGGTTGGGAATATGTGGATTATACCTACTACGGCAGAAAAGCCGATTGATGCCAGGATTACCCGCTATTCGCAGAGCGATGGTAAAAAAGTTAAACCGTTTTTGAAATGGGCTGGCGGAAAAGGTCAGCTTCTTGCTGAGATTGAAAAGTATTATCCTTTTGATAATGGAACAATCACCAAGTACGCCGAGCCGTTTGTCGGCGGCGGTGCTGTGCTTTTTGATATTCTGAGCAAATACGATTTGGATGAAGTGTATATCAGTGATATTAACGCCGAGCTTATTAACACCTATCGTATCATTCGAGACGATATAGACGAGCTTGTAGATATGCTGATAGTTATGCAGAGCGAGTTTGTCCCGATGGATACAGAGCATCGCAAGGTCTACTATATGGCAAAGCGTGAACGCTTTAATGATTTGAAAGTCAACGGCAACGAAACCGTAAATATTGAGAAAGCAGCCTTGATGATTTTCCTTAACAAGACTTGTTTTAACGGCTTGTTCCGTGTCAACAAAAAGGGACTGTTTAATGTACCTATGGGTGCTTACAAAAATCCGATGATTTGTGACAAGGACAACCTCAGAGCTGTGTCTGAAAAGCTCCAAAGAGTAAAAATTGTTTGCGGAGATTACCGAGAATCCGCAGATTTTATTGATGAAAACACTTTTGTTTATTTCGACCCTCCGTATCGTCCGCTCACCGACACGGCAAGTTTTACGGCATATACAGAAAACCTGTTCAATGATGAAGAACAGATTGAACTTGCAAAATTTGTTGATGATATGAACAGAAATGGTGCAAAAATCGTAATCAGCAATTCCGACCCCAAGAACTCCAACACAGAGGACGATTTCTTTGATAACATTTATTCGTCCCATAGGATTAAGCGTGTTGAAGCAACCCGCATGATTAACTGCAACAGCGAGGCAAGGGGGAAAATTAAAGAATTGCTAATATCAAACTTTTAAGGAGCAAACATTATGATAAAGAACGGAAAAGGTGGAGGAAACACCAAAACAGGGTTGATATTTGAGGGCAAGACCGATTTGGCAACCTTTTTGAACGGTCAGCCGGGGTACCGTGTGGACGATGGTGTTGTTTTCTATGATGGCGAAAAAGTTGTCCGAATTTTCAAAAAACACGCATTTTACAGATACTTAAAAGAAATTGGTGTGGAGTGGGAAAAGATTATTTCCAAGAAGCTTCTGCCCGATGATAGCATTTATGTCATCATCAATAACACGCTGTTCATCATTGAATGTAAATACCAGCAGGTCGCTGGCTCTGTTGACGAAAAGCTCCAAACCTGCGATTTCAAGAGAAAACAGTATCAAAAACTGATGGCACAGGTGAATATAGATGTCGAATACATATATCTCCTTGCTGATTGGTTCAAGAATCCGAAGTATAAAGATGTCTTGGATTACATCATAAGTATGCGGTGCCACTACTATTTTGAGTACATCCCTCTTTCAAAATTGGGATTGCCTGTTCCACCCAGCACCGAGGAGGAGTAAGCTATGGCGAGAAGTTTTAATACATGGTTAGCCGGTTTTCGTGACAGCATTGCGGATTACGGCTACTACATTGATTTTGAAAAAGTCCACCGCAATGTCGATGGTATCAAGGTGGAGTTGAATATACTTAATTCTCTTATCGGTTCCAAGAACATTAAAGAGGACTTCAAGGCTCTGATTAAGAGATATCCCGAGGTTTTGAAATGTATTCCTCTGCTTTTGGCGGTCAGAGCGAACGAAATATACTGCCAGGATGAAAACGGCGGTCATCTGTATCAATTTGATTTCAGCAAGTACCCTCCGAACAGCCACGCTTATTACGAGCGTTATTCCTATTTTATGGAGCATACAGGACTGTTTGATTTGCTTGAAAACCACATCATTAACAACCTTGTTGACTATGCTACCGGCGTTGAAACCGGTTTGGATTCCAATGGTCGTAAAAACCGTGGCGGACATCTTATGGAAGATTTAGTTGAGAGCTTCATCAAGAAAGCCGGATTTGTTAAGGGAACAACCTATTTCAAGGAAATGTACATACACCAGATTTCCTCTAAGTGGGGCATTGACCTTTCTGCAATCTCCAATCAAGGAAAGATGGAAAAGCGTTTTGATTTTGTGGTCAAAACTCCAACCATGATTTATGCCATCGAAACAAATTTCTATGGCAGCGGAGGCAGCAAGCTCAATGAAACAGCGAGAAGTTATAAAACGCTTGCTTTGGAAACAGAAACTATCAACGGCTTTACCTTTGTTTGGTTTACCGACGGCAAAGGTTGGAATAGTGCCAGAAACAACCTCGAAGAAACCTATGATGTGATGGATCATATATACAATATCAAGGATTTGGAGGACGGCATCATCAGCGAGGTTTTCAAATAATGGCAAAGAAAATTACGAAGTGGGAGCCGGAAGATTTTGAGCTTGAAATGACGACGCATTGGTCATTTCCAAAGCGTGGTAATTGGGCAACGCACGATGCCAAATGGCGTGGAAACTGGTCACCGTATATTCCAAGAAATATACTGCTCCGATACTCTAAAGAAGGCGACTTGGTGTTGGATCAGTTTGCTGGTGGTGGCACTACTCTTGTGGAAGCAAAGCTACTTAACCGTAATATCATCGGCGTAGATGTGAATGATGTTGCCCTTGCAAGATGCAAGGAAAAAGTGGATTTTGAGCACGAGGGTGCTGACGGCAAAGTTTATATCCATAAGGGGGATGCCCGACACTTAGATTTTGTCCCTGACAGCAGTATAGACCTTATCTGTACCCATCCGCCCTATGCTGATATTATTCAGTATAGCGAGGATATTGAAGCCGATTTATCTCATTTAAAAGTTAAAGACTTTCTTGAAGAAATGAAGGCCGTTGCTGCCGAGAGCTACCGTGTTTTGAAAAAAGACAAGTTTTGTGCTGTTTTGATGGGTGATACCCGTCAAAAGGGACACATGATTCCGATGTCCTTTGAGATTATGCGAATATTTGAGAATGCCGGATTTAAGCTGAAAGAGCTGATTATCAAGGAACAGCATAACTGCAAGGCGACAGGATATTGGAAAACAAATAGCGTGAAATACAATTTTTTGCTGATTGCTCACGAGTATCTGTTTGTGTTTAGAAAATAAAGGAGGATGTATTATGCCGCATTTTGAAATGGCTGAATGCCCGGTATGTGAAAAAACTGCATACGGACGAAACGGTATTGAAGAAGAATTTGGCTATCGCTATGGTAGTACTACACCACAGTCATGGTGTAAAAGTGCAGAAGTTTGGGCAGTAGATGCGGATACACGGATTGTCCACATTGGGGTGAAGACTATCCTCGATGCTATTATTCGGTAAAATGTCCAATAAACGATGATTGATAAAAATTGGACTTTATTCTAAATGCTAATGTGAGGGAGTGAGACAATATGCTTAATGGACATTTTGAAAACTGTTATGGTTTAAAGCAGTTTAATTTGCCGAATATAAATTTTTCTCGCTGTAACAAAGCCATGATCTATGCACCTAACGGTGTAATGAAAAGTTCTCTATCAAAGGTATTTGACGATATTTCTAAGGGAACGGTTACAAGTGATCGTATATTTCAGGGTGTTGCGAGCAGCTACTCTGTAACACATTACACAAGTCAATATGTATTTAGCTCCGCTAATGCTACTACAACGCCTACAGCAACGGATAGAATATATGTTGTTAATACTTTTACAGACTCCTTTGAGTTTACAAGAGAAACTGTAAGTACCTTGTTAGCTGATGAAGCCACGAGAAACGCATACAATGTGCTCATGGCCCAGTTTAGCGGCGAAATCCGTCAAATTGAGGACAAACTAAGAGTATTAACAGGATTAACCAAACCTCAAATAAAGGGGAAACTTATTGCTGATTTGGGGTTGAACGGTACTTCCGATTGGACGGATATTATTGAAAAAATCCATGTTCTAATTGAAAATCGTCAACTACTTGATTTTTTGAATGACTGCACATATTCGGAGCTATTTAACGATAAAGTAATGGCAGTCTATGGCAAACGAGAATTCATCAATTCGTTGGAGGAATATATTGAAAACCTTAATACGCTGTTAGTAAACAACCCAATTTTGAGTAATGGATTTACTGATAGAAATGCGGAAACGCTTGGAAAGGAATTGGCAAAACATAATCTTTTCAATGCGCAGCACACTATTCGCTTGAAAGATGGTGTTACAGTCATTCACTCGCTTGATGAATGGAATGCTGCCGTAAATGAGCAGTTAGATCGTATCTATGCGACACCAGAATTAAGCACAGTCTTTCAAAAATTAAAAAAACTTCTTACCGCTAATGAAAATGTTTCTAGGCTGCGGGATATAATCATAGCCCATCGTGAAATAATTCCTGCATTAAGAGATATTGCTGCCTTAAAGATTCAAACATGGCTTGATTGTTTTTCTAAACTTGATACCCCTTTTGCCGATTATTATGAAAGAATATCCCAATATACAATTCAAATTAGAGCATTGTATGAACAGGCGGCGGCTCAATCGGCAAGATGGCAAGCAGTAGTTAATGAATTTAATAGGCGATTCCGTGTCCCCTTTGAGGTACAGATTGAAAATAAGGCAAATTTCTTATTAAAAGATGAGGCTCCTAATTTGTCCTTCAAATATACAAGAGGGGTTACTACTCAACAAAGCACCATATTGAAAAAAGATGATTTGATGGTATCATTGAGTACCGGAGAAAAAAGAGCACTTTATCTTTTGTATATTTTGTTTGACCTGGAAAGAATTAGGCAACAAGCACGTGCGGGTGGTGGGCAGTTCTTAATAATTGCAGATGATATTGCCGATTCGTTTGACTACAAGAACAAATATGCTATCATCGAGTACCTTAACGACCTTGGAAACACTCCTAGCATTGACTTGCTAATTCTTACACACAATTTTGATTTTTACAGAACTGTGAAACTGAGATTAGGTGTGAACAGGTCGAATTGCTTGATTGCACAGCGAGATGAAGAAGGTGTAATTTCGGTCACGGAGTTTAAGTATCAAAAGGACTTTTTTAAGAATGTTGTGATCGCAGGAATTAAAGATGGAAACATAGTGGATGATGACAAGAAGAAACTTTTAATATCAAGTATTCCGTTCTATAGAAACCTGTGTGAATATAGTGAAATGGACACCGGGGCTACAAGCGAATATGCGAAATTAACCTGTTTCCTACATTTGAAAACAACACCTCTTGATACGCAATCTGTGAAAATCTCTGATTTGTGGAATATAGTCAATCATTTTCTGGGCGGAGTGGCGTTTTCTGGAACAGATGAAGACTACTATTCGGCAATTATTCGTATTGCTAATTCGTGTGTAGCAGATAACACTAACGAAGTTCTGCTGGACAACAAGCTCGTTATTGCTATTGCAATTAGGCTCTTGACCGAAAGATTCATGCAGGGTATCATTACTGCGAACGGACAGATTTGCGTAGATGCAAATAACAATCAGACACGAGAGTGGTATAAGCAAGCGGAGCCGTTTTTAACGTCAGAGCAAAAAGCCATAATTGAAGAAGTAAATCTTATTACACCCGAAAGTATTCATTTGAACTCTTTTATGTTTGAGCCTCTAATAGATATTTCTGACTGGGCATTAAAAGAACTTTTTACGAAGGTTACGGGGCTTTGATTCGCCTTGACCGTGGCAACAGAGTCGCAACAAAAAATCGGATAGTCCAAATCCTTCGGATAATGAGAATAATCTAAATAATCTAAGGCAACACCGCACAATTCCCGCCTTACTGCTTAAGCACTGCTCTGGCATCTGCCGTACCTCGCTCACTGTATCAGTACTTAGAATTATGAGGTATTGCCTTAAGCGAAATCTCATAAGCAAAACTGTTTAGAATACACTGAACAGGAACGAATTCCTACATTGTCAAACGTCAAATTTGGACCAAACAATTTACTCGAGATGTTATTGATATTCTCGGCCAAAGATTGAAAGAAGTTGTTATCCCTATTCCGAACTCGGAAGAACTGAAAAAAGCAATTTCTGAAAAGGCACGAACAATCGGCAATAATCGTATTCAAGCACGAGATATAATTCAATCGCTATCAGACAGAATCATCCTGTAAAAAATATCAGCCGAGCAATTAACAACTGCTCGGCTGATCGTATTCGATATTCTTTATTCTTCTATGACTTCGAGCATCGTCCTTGTATCCAGCTTAAAGCTATTTTGGAACAGCAGGCACTCTGCCATGGTCTGACACTCACGAACAGCATCCGTATACCGAAAGAACAGTTCTTTCTGATCGTCCTGGTCATCTGTCATAGTAGCCAGAAGCTTTTCCTCATTTAGGGCAATCAGGTAAAGCATTCCTTGTATTCCTTGCAGGCGTTTGTGTCGTATTTGGTCGGCTCAATGTTGCCATACCAAAATTCTTCCAGAAGTCTCATACGGCACCTTCCCCATAGATCAGCTCTTGAAGGATGATTTCCTCTGCCCGATTTCGGATGTTGTTTATGGCTCCGACCCATGCCATCTGATCCTGTGCTTTCAGTTGCTCATTGATGCCCTCTTTCTCTGCCAGCTGTGTTACGAGCAGATGGCATTTGTTTCGTGCCTGGGTGTCAATGTCAGCCAGATAGCTGTGCAATTTCCCGCTGAGAACAAGGTCGGAATAGAGCATAGGACGATGTTCTTTCAGATATTGCTGATGCTTTCTGCCCCATATGCCAATAGAAGATGCCCCCGCTTCATCCTGCACTAAGCAGGGGATATAGTAGTCGCCATGGCGTTCATACCAAAGGCCGTTGCTTTGGTCGAAGATGTATTTTTTCATTAGACTGTCCTCTGTGTGTGAATTTGTTTTTGAGGTGATGACGAGAACAGCGACCGGTTTTCTTTCCCTACTGTTGTCCTGCGTCGTCCTGGGCAGCGATACGCAAGGCACATATAAGGAGCAAAACTTGCTTTTCGTGCATTATGCACGGAAATGAAAATTAGAACATGATGCGCGGAAAAACCGCAGTATTAAGCCAAAAATCAGTCGGAAAGCGAAGAAATATTCAGATGTTTGGCAGGGTCAGCACCAGACTCTTGAAGTTCTCCAAGCGCTAATCTCACTTACCCAAGAGATAATTACGCGTTTCAAAAAGCATTTACAGAAATCCTCAAAACCTTGGCTTAACAGTGATAAGGAACTAAATCACTTATCAACTGTTAGCTGACGGTTTTCGGGTGCATACGAAACTCCCGTCTGATTCCTAACAGGAATTAGGCGGGAGTTTTTCTTGTTAACAGAGCCTATATTGGAGGATATCATTATGAAAACATTACTTTCCTGTGAGTTTAACATGGACACAGGCTGCGTTGAACTAAGATATTCTGACGGCAGCATAATTTCCATTAACTGCACCGCTGTAGAGGACGAAGTTGCGAATAGCCGTTTCCAGCGGTCTGAACTGGACTGGCTTATCTACAACGATCCGCTGTCTTATGCGGAATTGATTTTGAATGGTGATCCAGAAAAATACTTGCTAACCGTAACGGAGATCCCGCAGTTAGATTCTGATTGATAACTCTATAAATCTTGACGTGCAAAGGGCATCCATACGAAAGCATGGATGCCCTTTGTCTTAACTTGGCCTTGTGGCCGGCAAGCATTTTACCCACTTTTCTCCTTATAGACTTCGTGGAGCCTTTGGAGACCAGTGTTTTATCGAAATCAGCCTTTCGGCGGATGAGGGTCCCCTCCATGGCTATCCGCAGACTGAATACGACCGTCCAGCCCATGAATGACAAACTCAGTGCCTTGGTTTCGGCTGATTTGTCTTCCAGCATTTACTGCCTGTTCCTTGGTGGAATAGTGGCCACTGGAGCGTTGAGCTCCGCCACGTTTTACATCCCAGCCACCATTGGGATTGTGAACGACATGATGAGTAGAACGAGCCATACGATTACCCCCTGTGTGCCTTAGGACAGCAGATTGCACAACCGTCCGCATCGAGATAGATTTTCTTCGCATGAGCTACTGCCTCAACCTCGCTTTCAAAGTAGCCCACATACTGTGCGCTACGGATGCCAAGCTGTTCAGCATGCTCTTTTGTATGGACTTCATGATGAAGGCCAGGATTTAACGTCTGATTGTTGTTAACATAGTAATAATGATACATATAATTTTCCTTTCTGCTTGACCAAACAAGCGATACATGATATTTTGATAGCGTACATATTGCAAATGAGCGGTTAATCTGTGCCAGCAGATTGCCGCTCTTTTTATTTGTACATAAGACACCACCTCCTTAAAAGCTTCGGAAATTCACCTGTCCACGGCTTCCGTTGGGCCGGTGAATTTCTCTTTTTCTGATGGTTCCATTATACAGCTATTTCTGCTATATGAAAAATTAAGATGTTCGTTGTTTGGTGGCAAAATTAGAAAAATATAAGATAATAGTTAAAACTGTTTGATTTTTGGTGGCAAATATTGTATAATGAAATAAGATGGGAGGAGTGTGCCTTGGGAAAAAAGCTATACACAAAAGAAAACATCTCCAAAGCCGAAACCGAATGGCTGGGCATACCCGAACTTGTGGTATTAAAAACAAACAGGGATGATGTTGGTTTAGAAGTTGTACATCGTAGATACTTTGAGGATGAAAAATTGCTCTGCCCTGCTTGTCGTTCCTCGAGAACACGCTGCTCTAAAATTGTGGATCGAAAACTCAAGGATTTATTGTGGCTTGACGAGGACCACAAGACATTTCAAATAATCAGCCTACTTTTTCATCAGCGTTATATGCGCTGTGATAGTTGCGGGCAAAGCGTTTTCCCTGAGCCTACAGAATTTGGAGAAAAGGGATGCAAATTCACAAACCGGCTATCAGATGCCTTGGCAGACGGGACCTTTCAATTTTCATATAAAAAAGTATGCCAGCATTACGGTGTTCCAGCTTCTACTGCTTCAGTGGGTGAAGTAATGAGACGAAGAATTCAATATAGGGAGTCATTGTTGCCCCCGATCAGAACACCGCATATCATTAGCATTGTCGAGGTGGTGTTTTTTGGGGAGTTCTATCCCGTTGTTTTAGGAATTTGGGATGGTGAGGTTTATTGCCTGGATATTTTGCGAGATTCATCTGAGGAAACCTGTGGTGCATTTCTGAAAACATTGGATGCTAACCAAGTTGAAACCATATATGTAGACCCAGTCGATAGCTTATTTAATGCCGTGAATCAGTACTTTCCAATGGCTTCAATTGTGGTGACTGATGAGGCAATTCAGCGATATGCCAGAAACGCTATGCTTGATATTATCCATTCCGACGGAAAGCGATTTCCGGTGGTTCATAAAGACCGGCGATTGACGGTACTCCACAAAGACCTGGATGATAGAACTGTCATTCCCAGAATTAAGGAAGGGATGAAGAGTAGGCCGAGGTTACAACAGGCTTACACTCACCATCAGCGATTGTTGGAGCTTATGGAAACCAAGTGGTCGATGGAAGATCTCCGAACATGGGCAGACCAGATTCCAGCAGAGGTAGATGAGTTTTTGGCAGTTGGTGATATTATTGATATCTTTGGTAAGCAATTAAGCGGATTTTTGACACTGGGCGAGAAGCCACCCAACAATTATCAGTTTGCGGTACAAGGCATCTGTGACGCTATCAAGGATATGCCGCACTGCATTTTCGATGTAATGCGTGGTCGCTGCATCTTCTCTATAACTCACGACACCATGGAGGAAAACGGAGAACTGTGGCGATACGGCATTAAGTCAAGTCGTTTAATCGAGAAAATCAATGAAATCTCAGCCAATATTAGGGAGGAACGAGATTATGGATACCAATGAAAAGATCAAAATAGTCGGTACAAACATTCAAGAAAAAGCAAATCTGATATGGAATGTGGCGAACAGTCTATTCGGAGCATATAAGCCTCATGAATATGGCCTGGTTATTTTGCCCATGGTCGTGATTAAGCGTTTTCATGACTGCTTACTCCCGACCAGAGAGAAAGTGCTGGCCACTTATGAAAAGGTGAAACAGTTAGCCGTCAAAGATGGTTTTCTGCGTACTGCATCTGGCTATCGTTTTTACAATACCAGCCAGTACACCTTTGAGCGACTGAAAGCCGATCCAGCGAACATTAAGATCAATTTTGAGAATTACATTAACGGATTTTCCGATAATGTTATCGATATTCTGGCGAATATGGGCTTCTTTACGCAAATCGAGCGTATGGCGGATGCGGGAGTTCTATATCAAGTTATCAGCGACTTTACTGCTGACAATGCAGATATGAATCCGGAGAAAATTTCTGCGATTGATATGGGCTATGTCTTCGAAAACCTTGTTCAGCGTTTTTCTGAGAGTTATGATGAAGAAGCAGGTGCGCACTTCACCAGCCGTGACATTATTTATTTGATGTGTGACTTGCTTACCATGAATGCGGATTTTTCCGGCGAGGATGCCCCTGCCAAGACTGTATACGATATGGCGATGGGCACCAGTCAGATGCTTACCTGTATGGAAGAGCGTGTTCACGCCCTTGACAAAGAGGCTGAAATCATCTGTTATGGCCAAGAAATCAACCCTTTTACTTTTGGTATCGCCAAAGCGGACATGCTGATCCGTGGTGGCGATCCTGAAAACATGCAGTTCGGCGACACCTTGAATGCGGATAAATTCAAGGGCTATACCTTCGACTACATCATCTCTAATCCTCCATTTGGTATTGATTGGAAGCGTGAAGCAGCTGATGTGGAGAAAGAACATAAACTGGGCGATGCCGGTCGGTTTGGCGTTGGCTTACCTCAAAAATCCGATGGGCAGATGCTGTTCTTGCTGAATGGCATTGCTAAATTGAAGGACACCGGCAGAATGGCTATTATTCAAAATGGTTCCTCTCTCTTCACAGGAGATGCAGGAAGTGGCCCCAGTGAAATCCGTCGCTATATTATTGAGAATGACTGGTTGGATGCTATTGTTCAGCTTCCCAATGACAGCTTTTATAACACCGGAATTGCAACCTATATCTGGATAGTATCCAAAAACAAACCCGAAACACATAGAGAACGCATTTTGCTGATTGATGCCAGCAAGTGCTGTGAGGCACGTAGACGTCCTATCGGTAATAAGCGTGTAGATATTACGGAATCTTGCCGCAATTTGATCACACAGGCATACAGCGAATATAGAAGTGCAATTTTTACAAAGACCTTAGAAGATAAAAAAACAGTGCTGACTTGCAAAAGCAAAGTGCTTGATGCCATATCGCTTGGCTACAATAAAATTACAGTGGAAAGTCCTGCTTTGGATGACGATGGCAACCCGATTGTGAAAAAAGGAAAGCCAGTAGCCGATACCTCCAAGCGTGACACTGAAAGTGTTCCACTTGATGAAGATGTGGATGCTTATTTCGCACGGGAAGTTCTCCCTTATCGTCCAGGTGCTTGGATTGACAAGAGCAAGACCAAGGTTGGGTATGAGATTCCATTCACTCGTACCTTCTATGAATATGAGGAACTGGAACCGGCAGCTGATATTGCAAAACGTATTGCGGCCCGTGAAAAGGTACTGATGGAGAAATTGCAGGCATTGTTCGGAAATGGTGGTGAGCAAAATGAGTGAAATTACTACCTATGAAAAAACAAAAGATAGTGGTATTGAATGGATAGGCAGTGTTCCCTCTCACTGGCGTGTCCACACCTTGTATCAACTTGTAACCCAGGTCAAGGAAAAAAACAGCAATCTTCAGGAAAAGAATCTGTTGTCTTTGAGTTACGGCAAAATCAAACGTAAAGATATTGATTCGCCGGATGGACTTCTTCCTGCGTCTTTTGACGGCTATAATATTATCGAAGATGGGGATATAGTCCTTCGTTTAACAGATTTACAAAACGACCATACAAGCCTTCGGGTAGGTTTGGCCACAGAGCGTGGTATTATTACCTCCGCTTACACAACCTTGCGTCCAATAGACACAAGCAATTCAAAATACTTGTACTACCTGCTCCATGCCTTTGACCTGAAAAAAGGATTTTACGGTATGGGTTCTGGTGTGCGACAAGGATTAAATTACGCAGAAGTGAAGGAACTTCGTGTCGTGCTTCCGAGTCAAGACGAACAGAATGCTATTGTTTGTTTTCTTGATGAGCAGTGTGGCAAAATCGATTCAATTATTGAAGAAACCAAAAGAGCAATTGAAGAATACAAATGTTGGAAAGCCTCAATGATTCTTGAAGCTGTTACGAGGGGAGTTAAACCAGACAGAAAAATGAAAAAATGTGATTTGGAATGGATTTCAGAAATTCCATTCACATGGAAAACAGATAGACTTAAGGCGTTATTTGCATTCGGCAAGGGGCTCCCCATTACAAAGGAAAATTTGGTAGATGAAGGAATTCCAGTCATTAGTTATGGACAAATTCACGCAAAATACAACACTGGAACTTCAATTACAGAATCATTATTTCGATATGTACCAGAATCTTACATTGAAAGCAACCCGGATTCATTGGTACACAAAGGTGATATACTCGTCGCAGATACATCTGAAGATATCGATGGATGTGGTAATAGTGTATATATTGATAAAGAAATGCCACTTTTTGCTGGATATCACACAATTATTTTGAAGTCAATCAATCAAGATGATAACAAATATTTGGCGTACCTGTTTAAGTCTCATGTTTGGAGGAGTCAAATAAGAACGAGAGTTTCTGGCGTTAAGTTGTTTAGTATCTCAAAAAAAATTCTAAACTTCACAACAGTTATCCTTCCTCCTAAAGAAGAGCAAGAGGAAATAACTCGTTTTTTAGATGAAAAATGCAAACTAATTGATACGTTAATTGAAAATAAGCAAGCCCTGATGATTGATCTGGAAACCTATAAGCGGTCGCTTATTTATGAATCTGTAACAGGCAAAAGAAAGGTGGTGTGACCATGAACGAAACAGAAAAACGCTTTGAGGAATTCATAGAGTCCTACCTTGTTTCCGAGAATGGCGGATGGACAAAGGCAACAGATGCCGGTTATTGTAGCGATGAAAGCAAAGATATGTTTCTGGACATCGTCACTCTGACCGATTTCGTAAAAAGCACCCAGCCCATGGCATGGAAACGCTTCGAGCGGATGTGTACGATCAACCCTATTCGGCAGTTTTATAAGGCATTTGAAAATGCCGTCACGCAGGATGGTCTGATTTCTGTCCTGCGTCACGGCTTTAAGCATCGTGGCATCAATTTTCGGGTGTGCTATTTTAAGCCAGAGTCTGAGCTGAACGAGGTGTCCATCACCAACTACCAAAAGAATGTCTGCCAGTGTATCCGCCAGTGGCACTATTCTAAACGCAACACAAATACAGTCGATATGATGCTGGCTGTCAACGGCATCCCCGTTGTGGCGATTGAACTGAAAAATCAGCTCACAGGGCAGTCGGTTGATGACGCTATGCGTCAGTGGCAATATGACCGCAACCCTAATGAACCAGCATTCGGATTTAATAAGCGTGTTCTCGCATACTTTGCCTGCGATCTCTACAATGTATATATGACTACCCAGCTGAAAGGCCCGGAGACAACGTTCCTTCCTTTCAATCAAGGCAGTGCCGGTGCAGGCAAGGATGGCGGTGCAGGTAATCCCAAAAGCACCGATGGCAGCTATGTAACTTCATACTTCTGGGAGAAAGTCCTTCAGAAGGATAGCTTGTTGGATATTCTGCAAAAGTTCATTAACTACGAAAGAACAGAAAAAAAAGAGACTTTGCCGGACGGTTCCACAAAGAAAACCGTCAGCAGCAAAGTCATTTTCCCACGGTATCACCAGTTGGATGTCGTGCGTCAACTGGTCAATCATGTTAGAACTAATGGCGCTGGACATAACTATCTCATCCAACACAGTGCCGGTTCCGGCAAGTCTAATTCTATCGCTTGGACGGCTTACCGTATGGCCAGCCTCCACAACGAAAACAACGATGCAATTTTTAACAGCGTAATCATTATTACAGACCGCCGTATTCTCGATCAACAGTTGCAGGCCACCGTTTCCAGCTTTGACCACACTTTGGGGAGTGTAGTTACGATTGACGAGAAGAAAAACTCTGGCGCTCTGCGTGACGCCATTAACGATGGAAAGCGTATCATTGTCACCACTTTACAGAAGTTCCCTGTAATTTACAATGAAGTCGAGTCCGCTGTTGGTAAGCATTATGCGGTTATTGTAGATGAAGCACACAGCAGCCAGACTGGACAGAGCGCATTAAAACTCAAGGCTGCTCTTGCCGATGTGAGCGATGCTCTTGCAGAATATGCCGAACTGGAAGAAAAGGCTATTGAGGAAGTCGAGGCAAACGATATTCTTGTGCAGGAAATGCTCAGCCAGGGTAAGCACAGCAACATGAGTTTCTTTGCCTTTACTGCAACGCCCAAAGGCAAAACCCTGGAGATTTTCGGCGAACCTCAGCCGGATGGTTCTTTCCACCCCTTCCACATCTATTCGATGCGACAGGCCATCGAAGAGGGGTTTATCCTGGATGTTTTAGCAAACTATACCACATACAAAATGTGTTATCAAATCGCAAAGAATGTCCGGGACAATCCGGAAGTCCCTACCTCTAAGGCTGTTAGAACGATTCGCCGCTATGAGGAATTACATCCGCATAACCTTCAGCAGAAAGCAGCTATTATTGTAGAGACTTTCCGTGAGGTCACAAAAAAGAAAATCGGTGGCCGTGGAAAGATGATGGTAGTTACTGCGTCCAGGCTGGCGGCAGTCCGTTACTATCATGAAATTAAGCGTTATCTTGAAAGCAACAATTACGACGATGTAGAAATCATGATTGCTTTTAGCGGGAGTCTGAAAGACCCGGATGACCCGACAGGTACTGAATACACCGAAAGTGGTATGAATGTAGATCGCAACGGCAATCGGGTGAAGGAAAGTCAGACAAAGGCTGTATTCCACGAGGAAGGCAATATTCTCATTGTTGCGGAAAAATATCAGACAGGCTTTGATGAACCGCTTCTCCACACGATGATTGTTGACAAAGATCTTCGTGATGTGAAGGCTGTTCAGACTTTGAGCCGTGTCAACCGCATCTACCCTGGCAAAGAGGACACCTATATTCTCGATTTTGTAAATCCGATTGAACGCATCCGTGAAGCTTTCCAGCAGTTCTATCAGGAGACCAGCCTGGATGAAGAAATCAACTTCGATTTGATTTACACAACACAGAAAACGCTTCGTGGTTTTGGTATCTATACAGATGAGGATATTGAAGAAGTATCCAGCATTTATTTTGACCCGGATGTGCACAAGGCAAATCTTACTCAGGGAAAAATATCCAATGCGCTAAAGCCTGTGGCTGATAAGTACAACGAACTCAATCAGGAGCAGCGCTATCAGTTTCGTAGAGAAGTCCGTGCGCTCGTTAAGTGGTATAATTACATTTCTCAGATTACCCGTATGTTCGATAAGGAACTGCACAAAGAGTACGTTTTCTGCTCTTACTTGGCAAAGTTGCTTCCCTCCGATCCCGTACAGCCATTTGACCTTGATAATAGAGTCAAGCTGGAATATTATCGTCTGGAAAAGACATATGAAGGTGCAATCGAACTTGAAAGCAAGCCTGGCTCTTGGAAACCGACTCAGCCAAAACGAGCTGGCGGTCAGAAAGATCGTACCAGTCCATTGGACGAGATCATTCAGCGCATCAATGAAGAATTCTATGGTGAATTCACAGATGCAGACCGTGTAATGGTTGATACGCTGTATCAAAAAATGCGCAAGGATTCTAAAGCAAAAAAAGCCGCAAAGACCGAGGATCGCCAAGTATATGAGAGAAGTCTTTTCCCGGGTATTTTTGATACAACCGCACAGGAAGCTTATATGGAGAACACCGCAGCATATGAGCAACTCTTCTTGGATGCAGATAAGTATCAGGCTGTGATGAGAGCTTTGGCGGATCGTCTGTATAAAGAACTGCACGACGACAAATAAGGTGGAAGATATTCATTCTTAAAATATGGGAATCATATTTCAAATATCATTACCCCATCCTTGGGCAGATTATGATTTGGAGAAGTTTGCAGATGATAGATTGCCTGTTTTGCAAATTTCTTACTTACCGTCGAATCCCACTCTGCCAACCGGATGATCTCCGCTGTTCCAGCCTCAAAATCAAACGAAATCTCGCCCCATTCGCCGTCGTTGTCCACCTGGTAGAGGTAGACAGCGGCGGCGATTTTCTTTTTGCGTTTGGTCTGAGATTTTCGTTTCAGCCGAATCATGTGAAGCACCCCGGTTTCTGTCAGCAGACAGGCCAAATGCTCCACGGATTTACGATAGGCTCGTTCTGCACCGCTGGCCGTGCTGCCCTCAAAGAGGACTGCCAGTTCTTCAAAGGTCAACCGGGTGCTGATGGGGCTGACCCGCCCACAAGTCATACAGATGGCGTTTCTTTTTTCCAAAAGGGTCTGC
>ENA-ORRW01001379-ORRW01001379.1-human-gut-metagenome-genome-assembly--contig:-NODE-1379-length-23862-cov-4.823329_pt1 | contig 23862 bp, 26 predicted proteins | sample MGYA00242183_ERZ509150 | MGnify/ENA primary metagenome ERZ509150 (study PRJEB26280, sample SAMEA2338639) | human gut metagenome | biome: human gut; feature: human-associated habitat; material: faeces... | reverse complement strand
CTGCTGGTCAGCGCTGGCGCGGTGAACGCGCTGCCGTACCGGATCAGCCAGCACATCAAGGCGGCTGTCTGCCTGCGGATGACGGACCGCGGCGATTACGCGCAGATCGTCGGCAAAACGAACGGTCTGGAGCCGGAAAATCTGGCCGGACGCGGTCTGGTCAGAAGCACTCCGCCGCTGGAATTCCAGACGGCGCTTCCCGCAGCGGGAAAACGGGAGATCGACCGCGTCAATGAGATCCGGCGGCTTGCCGGGCTGATGCGCGGGGCATGGACCGGCGCCTGCCCGCCGCCGATCCCGGTGCTGCCGGAGGTCGTGGACTGGCGGGAATATCCGTCGGAGCAGATCCTCTGCGGTCTTACGGAGCAGTCCGTGCAGCCGTGCTTCGCCGCGCTTGCGCAGGAGCAGTTTCTGCTGATCTCCTGCGCGCAGGACGGAAGCAGTACCGTTCAGGCCATTTTTGCGCAGGCCGCAGAAAAGCTTGCGCCTGCGAAGCACATTGTATTTCACGGCGCGCAGGCGCAGGCTGCGGCGGCGTTTGACGGTGAGATCGCCGCGCTGATGCCGGAGATGCAGAAAAGAAAGGACGCGAGCGCCGGGAGCACGGACTGGCCGTGGATCCTGATCTGCATTGACGATCTGAAGCGCTGCATCGATTCGATCAACGACCAGACGCTGCGGCGGCTGGCCAGCATTCTGGTCCTTGGCAAAGGGCTGCGCGTCGCGGTGATCGTAAGCGGAAACGCGGCGGACATTACAAAGCTGTCCGCTTCGGGCGAGCGCTTCACCATGGAAATGACCGGAAAAACGACCCTTCTGCTTGGCGGAAGCGCGCAGGCGCATATGTTTGCCCGGACCGATCTGGCGTACAGCGCCGCGTCACAGGATGCAGGCGCCGGCATGGGCTATCTGGTTCAGGATGGCCATGCGGTCAAGCTGAAGGCAGTACAAAAATAGAGGAGATAGAGGAGGCAGAGAAAATGGAGCGGAGCAGGCTCTCGATCAGAGCGCTGGTCGTGCTGGCGTCCGAATTGGGCGCGGAGCATCTTTTTGGCGTGCGCGACCCGTTTATGATGATGGATCACGAGGAGATCCGGGCGGCGTATGAAGTCTGCCTGGAGGAGCTGGAGCAGAGCGGCGCGATCACGCGGCAATTTGAAGGCGCGGCGATCGTGCGCGGCGATCTGCGGCGGCTCATTGAAATCTGTGCGGAATGCGACTTGTATCTGACTGTCGATGCGGTCAACTGCGGACAGGCGGAGCCGTCCGTCGTATTGTACCGGCAGGGGAGCTGCTGGGCGCAGCTGACAAAGGATGGCGAGCTGGCAAGCCTGACCGGAGCTGCGGACGGGGAAATAGAAGAGCTGGCGCTTGCAAGGCTGATGGAGTGCTGCAAAGCGCAGGAAGCCCCTGAGGCGCAGACGCACTGGAGCCTTACAAACGAGCTGCTGCAGCACTGTCTGAAGGACACAGACGCAGGCCGGGCAGAGCTGCTGGCAGCCGGAATGCCGGAGGACGCGGCGGCGCTTCTGCTTGCCGGTCTGGAACGGCGGTGCGGCTATTGCTGCGTGAACACGGTCCATTTGCAGACGCGAACGCTGGAAAGCCTTTGTCTTGTGTACGATTCCGATATGCTGCTCCGGCTGGAGCCCGGCGAGGAGGAGACGGAGGACTGGATCGTCCGCAGGAGCACGCCGGGGCAGATCCGGCGCACGCTGCGTGCGCTGGTACGGGAGGGCGCGCCGCAATGAAGGCCTGTCAGAATGTGATCGTGACCCTGACCATCGGAGACGAGCAGCTGGATGTGGAGCTTCCGGCGTTCCTGCCGGTCGCGGAGGTGAATGCGCGTGTTCTGGAAATGCTCCGCGCCCTGTATCCGCAGGTTTACGGCAGCTGCACTGCGATCCGCCTGTACGACCAGGGAGCGCCCATTGCGGAGTCCAGAACGCTTGCGTCCTGCGGGATCTGGGACGGCGCAAGCCTGCAGGGCCGCGCTGTGTTGGAGTAATTTGCTGTTTTTAACAAATTGCAGCGCCAGTTTTTGTATATTACAACGTATTTGAATTAACATATTGACAAATTATTTTACATAGTGTAAGATAGAACCATCCTGAAACACACCCTTGGAAAGGAGCTTCAGAAATGAGCCTGATCCGCATAGATTATGAAAATGCGCGTGCGCAGGCAAGACAGCTTGAACAGAGCGAGCAGCAATGCAGTCAGATCGCGCAGAGCATTCAGGCGCTCCGGCAGCAGCTTGCCGGCGTGTGGGCCGGAGAAGCCGCCGATACATACGATCAGGCAGCCGAGCGCCGGCTGCGCGAGATCCGAAAGATCCAGGATGAGCTGTCGCGTCTTGCGCACACGATCCGCAAGGCCGCAGATGAGTTTGAAGCCGCAGAAGCACGAACAAAGGCGTCCATGTCCGCGTCAGGCGGGGCGGGCTCCGGCGGAGGCGGCGAATGGTAAGGAGGTTGTGCCGGTGCAGATCAAAATTGAATCCGCAGTCGTCCAGCAGGCGCAGGCACGGCTGAGACAGCAGTCGGGTGCGATGCGCGCGGTCGCCGTGAATGTTTCCAGCGTCCTGAACGGACTGGATATGCAGATCGCGGCGACGCAGCAGATCAGACAGTCGCTGGAGGCGCTTTCCCGCAGATGCACGACAGAGCAGACCCAGCTGGAGGCAATGACGCAGATGCTGCTTGCCGCAAGCGACCGCTTCACGCAGACGGACCAGAAGCTCGGCCACAGAGCAAGAGGGCTTGGAGAAGCCGCCGACACCATTGGGGCGGGCCCCGCGGCCACAACGCTGCCGGCTGTCGCGCTGCGGGGGATCGACAGGCAGAAATGCGCGGACGAGCTGGGAAAGACGTTTGGCCTTCGGACCTCCGAAACCCTGTGCGACGGCGTCAAGCAGGCGGTGGTCAGCAAAAAGAAGGGGTGGTTCTCCAAGCTCAAGGACGATGTCTCGGACTTTGGCAGCGCGGTCAAAACCTCTGTTTCGAACGTCGTCAGCGCGGCAAAGAAAAGCTATCAGAATCACGGGACCATGTATGATGTCGTGGAATACGGCAAGGGCGCGGTCAAGATCGGCAAGAGTATTGTCAAAATCGCCGGAGCAGTTGCCGCGTGCAGCACCGTTGCGGGAATTCCGGTTGCACTCTGTATCATTACCAGCGCAGGAAACGATATTGCAAGCGCAAGCGCGGATATAGTCCATGTTGCGCGTGATGAGTACGACGAGGTGGGGAAAACAAATTACCTGAAGGATCTGCTGAAGAAGAATGGCGGAGAGCTGGGCGAAATGCTCGGAAACAAGAAAGCCGGTGAGAAATTCGGCGAGCTGGCCTATACGGGACTGGATATGGTGTCGCTCCTGAAAGGCACGGAGAAAATGCTCAAGTCGTTCGGAAAGCTCAATACGGATCTGACGGGCAAGACCGGATATTCCTTTGTGTGGGGCAAAACCTCGTTTGACGACGTCATCGGGAATGAGTTCAAATGGTACAAGCCGGATGAATGGCTCCGGAGTAAGTTCATGGACGCTGATTCGACGGCGAATTTCGTGATCGAAGCGGCGAAAAATGTGAAGTCTTTCTATAAGCAAAGCAAAAAATATGTGGATGAGATTCTGGAATTTGCGTTCCGGTAAACACCAGTAAGGGAGGATATGTATTATGTATAAGGATCTGCTGCCGATCGGAAGCGTGGTCGCTCTGCAGGGCGCCACACGGAAATTGCTCATTATCGGCACAATCGTTCATGACGAGCAGACAAACACCACGTATGACTACATTGGCGAACCGTTCCCGGAGGGGTATATCGATGCGGAAACGATGTTCCTGTTCCAGCATGAGGATATTGATTCGGTTCATTTTCTGGGCTACATCAACGCAGAGGTGCAGAGCTATCAGGCAAGCGTGAGAGAAGAGCTGGAGAAAAACGCAGAAAAAGCAGACAGCTGAATTTGAAGTTTAAAATTTATAAAATATAAATAGGAGGAAATGATCATGGCATTGATTCAGGTAACACCCGAGGTATTGAATTCCAAGGCGACAGAGGTCCGCAATCTCCGCAGTCAGCACGACGAGACGGTTGTCTTGCTTTCCAAGGGAGAAATCGACTCGAAGAAGGTTCGTGTGGAGTTCTCACTGGAGGATATGGATATGTCCGGGTTCCAGAAGGGGGCGACCTACGAGCAGATCAAGGCGTATGTGTTGGAGCATACTGGCTTGAAGGTGTCTTCCCTCTACATCTCGCAAATAAAGCGCAAGTGCGGGCTGGATGTGGGGCAAAATTATAATCTGTCAAAGAAGGAAGATGCTAAAGTGCCAAAATGTCCGCCGGAGAAGGAAGCGGCGATCAGGGATGCGTTGAAATATTTTCAGATGATTTAAGAGTCTATTGAGCAAAAAAGCAGTAAATCAATTTCAGATTTACTGCTTTTGCTGGCCGGGCCGGTGAGCTACGAGCATTCATGACTTTTTGATAACTTGTTCCATACTGATATATTAAGCGGAAAGTTGTGGCCCTGTATTTTCAGAGGGAAACGAATGCTCCTTGAATATATCCCACAAAATATGCCATCGCTATACTCAGTGCAATGCAACATATACATAGTATTTCAGCAATTACCTTTTTTTCGATTATTTCATTTATGGACTTTCCGTAATCAATAGTAGACCATACCATTGAAAGCAAAAATAGAATTGAAATCCATTGAGTATGAAATGATAGTCCCATGCTAACAAATACATAGTTTGAGATGATGTAAAAAGCGCTTCTGACTACAACTTCTGTCACTTTTACAATCCGATTTCTCATAGAATTCTCCCTCTCTGATAATACTGTGGGCGGCAGCACTCCTTGCTGTCGCCCCTTGATTGCCTATCTGCAAAGGCGGGCGGGGCTGTCAACGGCGGCGCTTGCGCCGTTCATCTTGACCGTTGACTGGCTCGGCTGGCTTTGCTATTCCGTGATCTCTTTCAGTTATTGTCAAAGGAAATGTAGATAGTTAGACTATTGGGTATGTAGCTGATACTTAACCACTTTTCGTCGTTTGATAAAAGTGTCCCGATAGAAACATAGTTTTCTCCCTCGATTTCCTCTGACACATTTTCAATTACGGAAAAGCCTTCTTGGTTCAAAAGCTCCATATACTCGTTATAGTCGTTTTCGCTAATACCGGTAAGGTTGATATTACAATTCTCATGTTCTGTATCAAGTGTAGCCCATGCAACCGTACCAGGCGCAACAGGAAGCCCCTCTGTGTACTCATTCTCAGGCCAAACACCCTCGTCCAATTTTGTAACACTATTAGATTGCGTATTGTTCTCATTGCTTGTCGGTGTAGATGAGGTATTTTGATTAGAACACGCAGCCAAAAAAATCATAATCATGATTGTGAATACAGAAATATATTTCTTCATTGGTTACCTCCTGTTTTTGTGTATGGTTCGGATAATTAACAAAAGAGCAATAGCTGTTGCTGCAAACCCAATAGCCAAAAGGATTTGCGAAATATCAAAGGCAAACGCGCCCTCAATCTGTATATTTGTTGTCGCGTCGGCTTGTCCGATTGCTCCTTCTGGTACTTTTCCTGATTGTGTAACAGCATATACCGAAAAGGCAGCAGCCGCGATAACAAGCGCAGCAAGAGTAGAAATGATACCGTTCCTTTTTTTCGATTTGGTGTTATCAATGCCAAACTGTTCTGCGGTGCTGTCTGCAAATTCTTTTGGCGTCCCCAAACGCTGGATAATCTGCTGCTCTGTTTCTCCATGCTCCATAGCAGACGCAAAAACTTCATTCAAGTCACGTACAACCTCTTTTTTCATTTTGCGTGGTAAAGATAGTTCCTTTTCAACCTGTTTGATATATTGTTCTTTCATTTGGATACCCTCGCTTGTTGATAACTTTCTATAAAGCCGTTTACGCAGTTTTCATAGCTTGACCAAAATAAGATTAGTTCATCAAGTACATTCCTGCCTTTATCCGTTAAAGAATAATACTTTTTTGAGCCGCCATTTGCCGCAGCCGGAGCCAATCGGCATTTGATTAGTTCTGCTTCCTGCAAACGATACAAAATGGGGTAAATGGTTCCCTCTTTCGCATATCCCAAAACAGACGCACTATTGTTCAATTCAGTTATAATTTCATATCCATAAGTTTCCTTGCGTCCGATTAGGCACAAAAGTATCATTTCCAGAGAGCCTTTTTTGAATTGCTGGACATATTTGTTATTCATATCGTCGCCTCTCTTTAGCTTTGCTATTTAGGCTCGCTAAGTAGCAACTATATTATATCTCTTCCGAAGTATCAGAGTCAATAGGCTTAACGAAAAAGTTACAAGATGTCTGTGTAAGGTAATGACAGAATAGCGGTGTGCTGGCGAACTATGCTTTATTTTGTTTTTTATCTAAATCATTCAATAGGGCGGTAGCATCCCTATTGGCAAGGGGATTCCAAAAGGGAACAGCGTTCTCCTTTGTCTGGGGTGTTCAGAGGGGATAGTGTTCCCCTTTGACCGGAAGAATCCAAAGAAACCGGCGGTTTCGTGGCACACGATTTTCCGTAGGAAAGTCTAGTGTGTTATACCTTTGTGGAGCAGATGGCAGCCGGAATTGTAGCACACCCTGAAAAGTGTGGCCACAGTTGCGGCGTTCTGGCGGGAAAGGTTGCCCCTTGCGGGGCAGCATAAGCGACAGAAAAAGGCTGGCAGGCGGTGCGGGCAAGCACTGTCTGTCAGCCGTGTCATTTGCGGAACAAAGGTATATCAAAGCCCCCGTCAGCCGCTGCTTCCCATCGTATCAGAACCACCACGGCAGCTTTCCGCGCAGGCTGTCCATCGCCTCGCCCTCCACCTTCTTTGTCCGGCTCTCGCTGAGATGGAAATGGAGCGCCGCGCCGATCAGCGGGTGCTCGATTCCATCGGTAAAGCCATAGCGGTACAGCAGATAGGTCTGCTCTCTGGCTGTCAGCCTGTCCAGCGCCGCATACAATTCTATCAGCTGCTCTTTTTGGATATAGATTTGCTCCGGCGTTTGGGTGTGAGGGTCGGCTATGGCTTCGATCCGCAGCATCCGTTCATCCTCTGAGAGAACGTCATCCAGATATACTCTCTGGAAGCCGGGGGCGTCTTTCTTATCCACCATCCGTTGCTCAAATAAACCGAGGGCGGCGCGGATGCAGTCCGTCATGGCGTTGCGGAGCGCCGGTGCTGCATAGGTCAGAAATTTCATGCCCCGTCCGGCATCAAACAAAGGGATCGCGTTCAGCAGGCCGATACTTCCCTCCTGCATCAAATCATCCAAATCAATTCCAATATCATTTTCATCCAGCCCCATGTTTCGGTATTGCTCCAGCGCAATTTTTCGGATGAATCCCAGATTCTTTTCCAGCAGAATGTCACGGGCAGCCGTATCCCCTTTCTGTGCCAGTCTGCACAGCTGCTCATTGCTCCGGGTCGGCATTTTGCTTCTCCTGCGCGTGGTCTAAGGTGGATTGGAGAAATTCCGTCAGCGCCTGACCGAACTTGTCTAATGCTTCCTTTTGCACACCGTCCATCCCCGCTGCGCTCTGGGTGACGGCGGCGGAAATCATTTCGGGCGTGATGGTCGGAGTATGAACATCCGCCCCTTTGGTGAGTTCGGTAAACATCTGCTGAGTGATGCCCTTGGTCAAGGACTGCGCTGCTGTGAAATCGTTGCCGATCTCTTTCTTCACTTCCCGCAGCGCCGCCATAAATGTGTTCTGTATCATCGTCAGGTCGGCCTGATATACAGGAACTTTCTGCCGGTTGACAGTTCTTGCTGCCTGCACAGCGGCATCCGTTTTCACGTTCCGGCGCAGCATGGAGCTGAGGGTGGTAAGCATCTGGTTCTGTCCGGCGAAACCGGCGGCCAGCGTATCGTCAAAATATTGCTCGATCATATAGGTGACTTCTGCAAAGCGCGGACTCTCCAGCAGGCGGTTGACAATTTCCGCATTGGCTTTCCCGGTGTACAGATTCCGCGCCGCCTGCACCGACAGGCCCAGTTCTTCAATATCAAAATTTGTCCGGTCGGACGTGTTGACTTCCCCCAGTAGGAAATCTGTGGAGACTTCAAACACTTTTGCAATGCGGAGCAAATGTTCTGTGCTGATCTTATCGGTCTTGCCGCTGACAAATCGGCTGATGGCGCTCTCGGTGCTGCCGATGCGGGTCGCCAGCTGTGCCTGGGTAATTTTATGTTCCTTCATAAGCTCCTGCATCCGCTGCCGGATATTTCCGGGCAGATAGGCTCCCTCCATGTGACGCACCTCTCTTCTGAAAACTCTCTTTATCCATTATACCTGATAAAACCAGCGCGGGCAAATGCTTTCCGCTGGCTTCGCCGCTCTGAGGTCTTGCATTTTTGCAAGATTTCAGGGCGGCGTTTTTTCATTTCTTGCACTTTTAGCGGATTTTTCGGTTTATAGGCTTTTTCCCCGTATATTCAGGCAGACGGGCAGATACCGTCAATAAATAATGGAGGACAAAGCCTATGAATTTATTTGAAACTGTAAAATCCGCTGTCACCGTGAAGCAGGCCGCCGAATACTACGGCTGTAAGGTCAACCGGGGCGATATGATCTGCTGCCCCTTCCACGATGACCGGCATCCCAGCATGAAGCTGAACAGGGATTATTTCTATTGCTTTGGCTGCGGGGCTACCGGGGATGTGATCGATTTTGTGGCGCGGCTGTTCGGCCTGAGCAGCTACGAGGCCGCAAAGAAGCTGGCCTATGACTTTGGCATCGACCCGGACAAGCCCCCGGCAGCGATGGCTTTGAAAAAGCCCTATCCGCTGGCGCAGGCTTTCCGCAACGATGAGATACACTGCCAGCGGGTGCTCTGCGATTATCTGCATCTGCTGGAACGCTGGAAGGTCGAATATGCCCCGCAATCGCCGGAGGATGAACTGGATGACCGCTTTGTGGAAGCCTGTCATATGATCGAGTATGTAAATGATTTGTTGGACGTTCTCATGTTTGCGGAACTGAAGCAGCGTGTGAAAGCAGTGGATATGCTGCTGAAGGACGGCACTATCACCGCGCTGGAGCAGCGGCTCAGACGTCTGGAAAAGGAGGTGCAGCACCGTGGCGAAGAACGAGCAATCGCGTGAGGCCAACCAGCCCATCTGGTTTGACGGCAAGAGTATCAATGAAGCCCTGTTTTGTGATGATTTTCTCGGCAGACACAAAATCATCTACACAAACGGAGCTTTTTTCACGCCTGATGGCCGCGTGACCGATGAGCTGCCACTGCGTGGAGAAATTTTTGAGGAACTGAAATGCTGTGCGGTCAGCAATATCCCCCGCAAAATCAGCAATATCGTGGAGCTGATGAAGCTGGCGGCGCTGGTAGAGGATTTCCCGCCGGAGGCTGACCGCATTCATCTGGCAAACGGCACGTTGTTTCTGGATGGCTCCTTTACGGAGGGAAAACCGGACATCGTGCGTTGCCGCCTGCCGGTGGCCTATAATCCCGATGCGCCCACGCCGACCCGCTGGCTGGCTTTTCTGGATGGGCTTCTTTACCCGGAGGACATTCCCACTTTGCAGGAATATATCGGCTACTGCCTGATCCCCAGCAACAAGGGACAGCGCATGATGGTCATTAAGGGCAATGGCGGCGAGGGTAAGAGCCAGATCGGCGCGGTGCTGTCCGCCCTGTTCGGCAGCAACATGAAGGACGGCAGCATCGGCAAAATTTCCGAGAACCGTTTTGCCCGCGCTGATCTGGAACACATTCTGCTGTGTGTCGATGATGATATGCGGATGGAGGCCCTGCGGCAGACCAACTATGTCAAATCCATCGTCACCGCACAGGGTAAAATGGATTTGGAGCGTAAAGGCAAGCAGAGCTATCAGGGATGGATGTGCGCCCGGCTGCTGGCATTCAGCAATGGCGACTTGCAGGCTCTCTTTGACCGCAGTGATGGCTTTTATCGGCGGCAGTTGGTGCTGACCGCCAAAGAGAAACCTGCCGACCGTGTGGATGATCCCGACCTGGCAGAGAAGATGAAGGCCGAGGTGGAGGGCATTCTGCTGTGGGCTTTTGCGGGATTGCAGCGGTTGGTAGCGAACAACTTCAAGTTCACCGAGAGCCAGCGCACCAAAGAGAACCGGGAGGCCGTCAAGCGGGACAACAATAATGTGTTTGATTTTCTGGAATCCGAGGGCTATATCCAGCTGAAAGCGGATGCGTCCATCAGTTCAAAGGATTGCTACGACATTTACCGGATGTGGTGCGAGGAAAATAGCCTGACTGCACTCAAACGCCGCAGCTTCAGCGATGCGCTGGTGGCAGCCTGCGGTAAGTACAATCTGGAACACTGCAACACGATTACCAATTCGGCAGGACGCCGGGTATGGGGCTTTATGGGGATCGAGGCAGTGGCAAGGCCGCATATAAACGAGTTTACGGACGCTTCACAGTGTACGTACGTACCGGAAGACTGGCGGGATTGATTTCCGATCTGGTCGCCGGTACGTATGTACGCAGCGATTGACCCTGTTACCTCATATATTGTAGAGGCGCTTCATTTGGATAAAGTGGTCGTGCCCATTTTGGGTACACCTATTTTGATGTGTAAAAGTGGTTATGGATATTTTGTCCACCACCAGAACCGTGAAATTCTTCGCGCTTTTGTGCTGTGAAGTAGGTGTGGTCATTTTGACCACACCTGAAGCGGTCAGTAAAAGCGGTGATTTTGCAGGCATATTTTAGAGCAATCTCAAAACAGCGAAATGTTTCTCTTTTATCCGTATACAGTTCGCCGGATGGTGGCTCACGGAACGACGTACAGATTGCAGCATTTTGTGACAATACAGCCCGAACAGTGAAAAGTCCCGCATTTCTGTGAAGTCGAATATTCCGCCGTTGACCAACGATACGCAGGGAATCATTTCTATCGCAAAACAGCATTTGCACAAATTTCACCATTGACCAAAGCCGGTGCGCTCCCCAGCGTAGCCGGTTCTTTTTATGACGCAACCGAAAATCATGTTTTATCTATCAAGTGACAAAGGGCTTCACTTGCGAAAATGGAGGAATATATTTTATGAAGTCAAGTATCCGAAACGAAATCAAGGCGCAGATCATCCGCGCCGGTTACACCATGCAGGAAGTCGTTGACCAGCTGCACGATGAGTATGGGTGGAGCGACAGCGTATCCAATCTTTCCGGAAAATTGCAGCGGGAATCGCTGCGGTATCGGGAGGCCGTGGAGTTGGCTGACGTGCTGGGATATGACATTGTCTGGCAGAAACGGAGGGATTGAGTATGGAAAAAGCACAATACGCGATTATGCGATTTGCCAAATATAAGGGGCCTGAAATCGGCAATATCGAGGCCCATAACGAGCGCACAAAGGAAAAGTACGCCAGTAATCCCGATGTGGATACCAGCCGAAGCAAGTACAACTTCCATCTGGTCAAACCGCCCGGCAAGTACCGGGCCGAGTCAGAGAGGCAAATTGCTGCTGCCGGATGCCGTACCCGGAAAGACAGTATCCGTATGATCGAGACGCTGTTCACAGCCAGCCCGGAGTTCTTTAAGGGAAAGAAACGGGCGGAAATTCGGGTATTTTTCGAGGAAGCTCTGCACTTTCTGGAACAGCATCAGTCCAAAGAGACAATTATATCCGCCGTGGTGCATATGGACGAGAAAACGCCCCATATGCACCTTTGTTTTGTCCCTTTGACGGAGGATGGCAGGCTCAGCGCCAAAGACATCATGGGCAATAAAAAGAAGCTGACCTGGTGGCAGGATGAGTTTTGGAAACACATGGTCAAGAAGTTTCCAGATTTGGAGCGTGGCGAGAGCGCCAGCCTGACCGGGCGCGACCATATCCCGCCCCGCGTATTTAAGGAGATGACCAGACTGACCAAACAGAAAAGCAAACTGGAGGATCTGCTCACTGGAATCAATCCCTTTAACGCCAAAAGCCGGGCGGAGGAAATCTGCAAGATTCTGGATACCTATATTCCCAGCGTGGAGAAGATGGACACGCTGCTGCGGAAATATGGCGTGGCTTTTACGAAAACAGCATCCGAAAACAAAAAGCTGAAAACGAAAAATGCCGAGCTGGAAGAATCTCTTGCATCGGCGCAGAAGGTCAGCACCCTAAAGCAGATCGAAGACCTCAAGCTGCGGCGCGACTATGACAGTGCCGTGGCGATTTTGGAACAGATACCGGCAGAAGTTTTGAACATCTATGCGCAGAGCAGCCATAGAGGAAAGGAGCGGCCTATTGAGCAAAGTTTATGATGATCCGAAATATAATGCGGCATTTGACCGCTGTGTTGATGTGATGGCGCGGCTGTTGCAGAAGTACGGGCCACAGCTGTTGGGGCAGATGCAGGAGACTGAGAAGGATGGCCGTACACAGTCTGCGGTATCAGGAAAGCAACCCGTTCCTGTGTATCAGGAATTTGACAAAGCCGCTTGATATAAATTAAATTTACACGTTGCGTATTTGTTTGGCGTATGCTATAATAAATACGCAACGTGTATTTTTGCTTTATGGGGTAAATGAAATGGACTGCAAAACCAAAATAAAAGAATTGCGGGAAAGCACTGGCATGAATCGCAAGGAATTTTGTAAATATTTTCAGATTCCCTATCGGACTGTGACAGAATGGGAACTGGATAACCGCCATGCGCCGGAATATGTGCTCCGTTTGTTGGAGTACTACATTCAGAATGAAGGTCTGGCGAAGAAGAAAGTTACGGATGAATGTTCAGAGATGGAAGAAAGGGGCGGCCTGCATGAAAAAAACTAAAACAAAATGCTATCTCTACACACGGGTATCTACTTCCATGCAGGTGGACGGATACAGTCTGGATGCTCAGCGAGACAAACTGCGGAAATACGCTGAATACGAAGATATGGTAGTGGCTGGTGAATATTCTGACGAAGGCTTTTCCGGTAAGAATATTCAGGGCAGACATGAATTTCAGCGGATGCTGCAAGACATTCAGGACTGCAAAGACGGAGTGGAATATGTACTGGTATTCAAGTTGTCCCGGTTTGGCAGGAATGCCGCTGACGTGCTAAATTCCTTGCAGCTGATGCAGGATTTCGGTGTCAATCTGATTTGTGTGGAAGACGGCATTGACAGTTCCAAAGATTCCGGCAAGCTGATGATTTCTGTCCTTTCTGCGGTGGCAGAGATAGAGCGTGAGAATATTCGGACCCAGACGATGGCCGGACGGGAGCAGAAAGCCCGTGAAGGAAAATGGAACGGTGGCTTTGCCCCTTATGGATACCGCCTTGAAAAAGGCGAACTGTTGATTGCTGAGGATGAAGTGGACGTGATCCGCACCATCTTTGACCGCTATATTCACACCAACGATGGTGTTAGCGGCGTGGCGAAATATCTGAACCGGCAGGGCTTTGTGAAAAAGATGCGGCAGAACGGTACTATTCCCGGTTTTTCCGCCAGCTTTGTGAAAAGTATCATTGATAATCCGGTATATATGGGGAAAATCGCCTATGGCAGACGCCGGACAGAGAAGAAGATCGGCACCCGAAATGAGATGCACGTGGTTGAGCAGTCGGAGTTCCCCGTGTACGAGGGAAAGCATGAGGCTATCATTTCAGAAGAAGATTGGAATCTCGCGCAGGAGAAACGGAAAGTCAATGCTTATCGGCGTGAGAAGGTCAACGATCCTACCCATGCACATATTCTGTCCGGCATTCTGAAATGCCCTTGCTGCGGCAAAAGCCTGTACGGGAATATTGCAAAAGCCCACAGCAAGGACAAAAAGACCCGCTATTACTATTACTGCAAGAATACGGTAACGCCAACAGGCCACGAGTGCACTTTCCGGCTGAACATTGAACAGACAGAGATGAACCGCATGGTAGCGTCAATTATCTCCGCTATGGTCAGCAACCCACGGTTTGCGGATGCAATCAAGGCGAAAATTGGCTCCGCTGTCGATACGAACGACTTAGAGAAACAGCTGGAAGCGTTGCAAGCGCAGCTTCGGCAGACGTTAGGCACAAAAGCCCGCCTGGAACGGCAGATGGACGGTTTGGATGTGAATGACCCGTATTATGACCGGAAAATTTCTGATTTGCAGCGCCGCTATGACGAGCAATATGGCGCAATAGATGAGATTGAAGTCCAGATTGACGATGTGCAAAGCCAGATACGGAGTATCCGACAGGAGAAAATTTCTGGCGACAACATCTATCGCTTACTGTTGGCGTTCGATCAGGTCTATGAAGCCGCCTCCGAGGTGGAGCGAAAAGAATTTATGCGGGCATTTATCGAGCGAATCGAGTTGTTCCCGGAAAGGCAGCCGGATGGCAACTGGATCAGGAAGATTATCTTCAACTTCCCCGTTCCAGTGAATGGGACAGAAGTGAAAGAATTGCCCTTGGAAAATGAAACAATGGTCGAGACGGTTGTCTTACTATCCAAATTTTAGGATAATTTAAACCCAAGCTATCCATCCACTTTTGCCGACCAGCGGTAAAAACAGAATATTGACAAAACAGCAGGGAGAAAAACTCCCTGCTGTTTTTAAAATTTACTATTGAAATTTTCAAACTAGTGAATATAATACACTAGTGAAAGGACAAACCAAACGGAAAGGAGCTGCGGATGAACACGCAACATAAAAAGGGCGTGCTGGAGCTGTGCGTGCTGTCGCTGCTGCACAAGCGCAACTGCTATGGCTATGAGATCTCCGATTTCCTCTCCCAGCACATTGACATTGCGGATGGCACGGTCTATCCGATCCTGCGGAAGCTGAAGTCGGACGGTTTGCTCACGACCTATCTGCAGGAGGAAAGCGGCGGGCCGCCGCGCAAATATTACAAGCTCACGGAGCTTGGACGGGAAACGTATCAGAACGACCGTGCGGAATATCTGAACTTTGCACAGTCTGTCAGAAATCTGTTGGAGGATGCATACAATGAAGAAGCATGAATTTATGACGCGGCTTGCAAATGCGCTGCATAGCCCCTCATCAGTCTGCTCCGCTTCGCTCCGCAGCCAGCTTCCCCCAGGGTAAGCCAGGGGCGCTCCCGCGCCAGTACGGCACCAGAAAGAACTGCGGTGAATCCGTACTACCCTGCAAGTTTCGAATGCAAGGCTTTTTACCGCAGATATTGAATCGCAGCTACTTGAAAAATCGGTGTACCATAACAGGCGGCGCGTACCATAGCGTACGTAGGGTGGCTTGGTGTGTTCGCAACAGCTAAAAATCAGGTTCCTGCCTGAACCGCACCCGCAGTACGCACCAAACGTACCCCAGCGCCCCTTTTCTCCCCCATCTTTTCCGGCAAGACGGAAAAGATGGGGCCGCCGGAGGCACGTCGGAAACGGCTTCGACGGAACGAGTCTCCGCTATGCGCGAAGCCTCTTATCATCTTAAGACCGTTTCCTCCTCTTTCCTGCCGAACCGCTTCGCTGGGTTCGCCGGGAATCTCCGGTGTCAGCAAAACAAGCCCCTCATCATGCAGTCCAATGCGCATGACAAGGGGCGTCTTTGTTTTTACCGGTAGCACAGCACAGAGAACCACGTCACGAGATTGCCGTTATAAAACTCGATCCCGTTCCGCTCAGCCAGCGCGGTTGCGACGATGCCGTAGCTTTCAACGCAGGGGAACATTCTATCCGGGTGGCGGCAGGGGGCGTCCGGGTAGGCGCATTTGGTGCAGATGGCGCAGGATTCCGTGGAGAGCGTCAGCACGTCTGGGGAAAATTGCAGCAGAATATCCCGCACCTGCCGCGTAAGCGCCTCGTGCGCGCCGCGCGTGGCAAGCGTTGCGGCCATGTCCGCGATGTCGCTGACCTCGGCCAGCGAGGTAAAGACCAGCGCGCCCGGATATGACAGCACCCGGTTCCGGCAGGCCTCGACCGTGCCGACCGCAGGCGGACAGGCCCAGCTTGTCCCGTACATGGGGCACTCGTGCTCGCAGACATAGCGCACGCGCTCGGAAAATTCAATCTCACGCGGGTCGATCCATGCGTACTGACTGACCGGCAGCTGGCACAACTGCTGCTCGACGGCCTGTTTATCCATTCCGGTTCACCTCATTTGTGTTTTCCTGTATTGTATCCGGCAGCGCGCAAAACGTCAAGCCGTCAGAGCGTCACGGCCTTTGTCGCAACGCGGTCGCAGAACACACGGTCGTGCTCGACGAAAACGATCGTCGGCTGGAATTCCAGCAGCAGTTCCTCAAGCTGAATGCGCGAGAGCACGTCCACATAATTGAGCGGCTCGTCCCAGACAAGCAGGTGCGACGGTTCGCACAGGCTTCGCGCCAGCAGAACCTTTTTCTTCTGCCCGGCGGAAAAGTCCGCCATGTCCTTTTCAAACTGCACCCGTGCAAAGTCCAGCTTGCGCAAGATCGCCTTGAACAGACTCTCGTCCAACTCATGCTGCGCGGCATAGGCGGAAAGATCGCCCCGCAGACCGGATGGGTCCTGCTGCACATGGGAAATTTGCAGCCGGGAGCCGCACTCTACCGTCCCGGTGTGCGGAATGTTCTCGCCGCACAACAGGCGCAGCAGGCTTGTCTTTCCGGTGCCATTCGCGCCGCGCAGCGCGATCCGGTCGCCCTGTTCGACGGAAAAGGTCACGCCGGAGCAGACGGGTACATCGCCATAGCACACCGAAACATTCCGCAGAAGCGCCAACCGGTTGGTGTGATACGGCAGCTGATGCAGCTTCAGGGGCGCGGCCTGCTCAATATTTTTCAGGAGCGCCGATTTTTCCTCAATGGCGGCGTTCTGCCGCCGTTCGAGATTCTTGCGCCGCTGCTGCATACGACGCGACTGCTCACCGATGTAGGCCCGGCCGCCCATGGCGTCGGCTTCGCCCGTCACCTTGGCCGAGTGCGGGCCGATCTTCGTGTTTTCAACCTTGTCTGCCCATGCGCGCGACTGCCGCGCGGCCTGTTTCAGGCGGCCGATTTCTTTTTTCAGCTGTGCATTCTGCGCCAGTTCAAACGCGTCCTGCCGCTGCTTATTTTCGTACCATGAGGAAAAATTGCCCCGCTGCACCTCGATGCTGCTGCGGCCTATGGATAGGATATGATCGACGCAGCCGTCTAAAAACGCGCGGTCATGCGAGACGAGCAGAAAACCGGACTTTTTCGCCAGATACCGGCTGACGAGCGCGCGGCCCGTCTCGTCCAGATGATTCGTTGGCTCGTCGATGAGCAAATACCGGCCCTCCCGCGCGAACAGCAGCGCCAGCAGAAGCTTTGCCTGTTCGCCGCCGGAAAGCGTGGAAAACGGGCGGTACAGCACATCGTCTGCAACCGCGAGCGGAGCCAGTTCCCGCCGGAAACGCCATTCCGGCACGTCCGGGAAGCTGCGCTCCAGCAGTTCCAGCGGCGTAAGCGATGCGTCCGGAACCGGATACGGGAAATACTCGAACCCGCCGGGGGCCGTGATCGTGCCCTGATGGGGATACTGCCCCTGCAGGAGCCGCAGTAGCGTTGTTTTGCCGCGTCCGTTGCGGCCCGTCAGACCGAGACGCCAATCGGTGTCAAACTGGAAGCTGACATGCTCAAACACATTGTCAAAGCTGCCGGGATATGCAAAGGTCAGGTCTGTAATTTGGATCAATGCCATCGATATGCCCTCCCCGGTAACCGCTGATTGGATCAGCGGTTACCTGATCATAAAAAATTGGCTGCGGGAACCGCTCCCACAGCCGAAGGGCATACTGCGCCTGCCATAAATGGGCAGACGGTCTGCACGGAAGCTGAGAGGTCAAGCAGATTTCCCGCGAAAAGGCATAGCGAACCAGACGGTCTTCACCGCCGGGTGTTACGATTGTGCCATGCTTTCAGCAGGAGATCATGCGCATGCTCTCAAACTCCCTTCTTGTTTTTATGGTTCCAGTTTAGCATACGGCGCGGAAAAACGCAAGCACCGGTAAAAATTCGCAGAAAAACGCCCCCGGCACGGTGTGTGAGATGCCGGGAGCGTATCGTGCAGCGGGCGGAAAATGCTCATTGCACAGGATGAAAAAAAGTGATATACTAAATCACAGTATATCGCCCGGACGGCGGCCCGTCGGCGGCCCTCCGAAACTGTCTGTATTCTAGCACCGGGTGGCGCAAAATGCACCCTACCGGCGCGGACAGGCGCGATACCCGTTGGAGAACGGCACTCTACCGGCAGTAGAATTTCCTGTAATACCAATGCTTTTCGGGAAGGGGGCGTCCTTATGCTTCAGGACGAACAGACACTGCGGCGAACCGTCGCAAAAAACATCGCCGCTTACCGCAAATCCCATAAGGACACCCAGCTGGACCTTGCGCGCAAGCTCAATTACTCCGATAAATCCGTTTCCAAGTGGGAGCGCGGAGAGGGTCTGCCGGACGTGTATATCCTCGCGCAGATCGCGCAGCTCTACGGCGTGACCGTCAGCAACCTCATTGGAGAAGAGGAGCCGCCCAAGAAGGCCAACCCGCATTTTCATATTTATGTGCTGCTGCTGTCCGTGGCGCTGGTGTTCGTGATCGCGGCGATTTTGTTCACCGCCTTTACCATCGCCGCCGTGCCGTTCCCGTCGTGGCTGTTTTTCCTGTACGCCGTGCCGGTGTCGAGCATCGTGTGCATCGTCTTCACCTCCCTCTGGTGGGGCATCCTGATGCAGGGCCTGTCCATCACGGCCCTCATCTGGTCAGCCGGGGCCTGCATCTATCTGTCGATCCCCATCCCCATCCCGAACCTGAGCCTTATTTTCGTCGTCTGCGCCGCCGTGCAGGTCCTCATCACCCTCTGGGAGCTGTTCCGCTTCTCCCGGACAAGAACATGGTTCTGAGCGCATCAGTCTCCCCCGGAGCAGCCGGGGGAGGCTTTTTGTATATCCGGCCCGGCGGTCTGAACTACCAGCGCGGCAGCGGCTGCAAATCTATAAGTATATTCCGGTAAAAGGGAACCCGCGCACACTGTTTCGGTGTGCGCGGGTTCGTATATTGAGGGAAAAGGGGATCACGAAAGCTTGCCGTCCGCCGAACAGGTGAGGGTCACGGAGGCGGGAGCGGTTGCGGTCAGGTGGCGGAACGTTGCGCTCGCCGTTGCCGAGGCACCGGTGCAGCTGGCGCTGCCGCGTACAAACGACCATGTGGATACCTGAACGGAATAGTCATAATCAGCGTTGGTTGCTGTCGCAGTGTTTCCTGTGTAAGTAAAATGTCCAATTACCGAGAGAGAGTATAGCTTTTCGTGACTGCTGCTATAGTAATCGCGGGTTTTCTGGCCGGAAATGGACGATGCTGCGCGGCCGTTCTGCGCCGAAGGAAAAACAGTAATTGTTGTAATGTAATAAGAACCGTCTTCCAGATAGGTTATGCTTTGCGCAGATGCAGCGCACGCGGGGAAACAAAATGAGGAAACGAGAATTGCAGCGAGAAGGATAAGCGCGAGTGTCGATTTCAAGGTTTTCATGTCATGCCCTCCTGATGTTATTGTTCGGTTCCTGACAAGTCTGTTGCAGGCAAGATCACAATGTGCTCTTCTGCGTATGCAGCAGAGTGATCTGTCATCTCCTGGCCATATATGAGTGCAGCACAGCAGACGAATAGAACGATTATGGCAGCGGCCAGAATATATTTCCAACGCCGCTTTTTCTGATAGGCATGCACACGCTCTGGCGCAATTCCGCTCAAAAGCTCCTGTGCAGCTTCGTCCGGTGTTCCGACGCGGGCAATCAGTTCGTCCAGCGAGGCGCAGTCCTGTGCGGCCTCGGTCAACTCGCCCCGCAGTCCGGCCAGCAGCTGTCTGCGCTGCGCCGCCGGGAGCGGCAGCTGTTTTCCGACCGCCCGGCAGTATTGCCGGATCACGGCGTCGTTATGCTTCATATCCGTCCCAATCCTCCATCAGCTGCTGAAACACGCCGGAAATCTCGGCATACTCGGCCAGCGTCCGCCGCAGATAGTCCCGCCCGGCAGGCGTAACGGCATAGTAATTCCGCGCACGGCCATCTACGATCTCGCTGGAGCTGATCTCGAGATAGCCCTGTTCTTCCAGCCGGTACAGGACGGGATACAGCAGAGAAAGCTGGTATTTTCCGCCCGAACGCTGTTTTAATTCCTGAATCAGTTCATACCCATACATCGGCCTGTCGGATAAGATCCGCAAAACGGCCAGCGGGCTGGTCGCCCGCTTGAAATACGCCAAAAACGAATGCCCGGAATCCTCCTGCTTCGCCATAGGCCTCCCTCCTTCCGGATGAGGGTGTCGACGATAGTTTTATAGCACAGTATTTTTCAAAAGTTAATATTAAGCATTGACCAATAATAAAAAATATTGTATTCTGACTATAGAAAATAACAGGAAGGGGTGAAGAGTCAGGGGAAGCAAGGGTAGTTTGTCAACTGTATGTGCAGACAACGAAAGGAGTAAAAACATGAAAAAATTAATTAGTTTGATTTTATGTGTAGTTGTTATTCTCACCTTCGCTGTTCCGGCATTCGCAGCAGATGCTGCTTACAACTTTGCTGAGGATGCAAGCATGAAGTACACAATCCCCACAAAATATGATTCTGTTCTCAGATCACAAACCGGCGAATATGCAATGATTTGTGGTGATGTGATTCAACCTGTTGGACGGATGAATTTGGAGTTGTCCGATGAATCCGCAGTCAATTTATTTCTTGGGACAGATGATATCCCAAAAGAAGTTAAAGAGTACGTTGAAGAGTTGGTTAAAAGAAACGAACTAGATGAAAATAACAATTTAACTGTGACGTATTTCTCACCGCTTCTTCTTGATGGTAATTCCTATACAAACACTGGCAGTTATAATGGTATGTCCATGAGAACAGATGGAATCTATATTGAAAATATGCCCACTGGATTCTTTTTCAGCGTAAACGGTTCCAAAGCAAAAGAACGTGCAGCGGCAATTGACAGAATTACGTTTTCCATCGCGGGAATGATATGCGAAAAGTTAGGCTTTGGACAAAGCTTGCTTGAAATCTACGAAAATGCGACTGGACAAACTGTAGTTGCTGCGGCGTCAAGTGACTTTACACAAGTTCAGTTGATGTATGATAATTACAGGCAATGGACTTATGGATTATATGGCGGAACAGATTGGCAGTTGGGATATGCTTCGGAAAAAGTCATTATAAGAGATGTTGAGTTTTATCAGAATTTTACTGTTAATGGTAAGCCAAGGCAGCAAAATGTTCATATGCCGGGGAAGACTGTAAAGTCAACACATTTCGATGATCCGTGGGCAACTGCATATTATAGTATACTGTCGCCGCTTGATGAATGGATCAGTTGTGAAATCGGTGGAATAACGTGGACTTTTGCGTCGTGGGTATAAGCGCTATTGGCTTAACACGAACAAACAAATGAAATCAAAAAAGATCATTCTCACACTTGCAATCGTCCTCCTGGCCGTTGTGGGGACGCTGCTCTGGTTCCGGCCGAAGACGGTGATTCTGCCGGAAAACTGCCGATTGATGGTCGACACGGGCGAAGAGAGCTTGGCCGAAGGGATGTGGATAGAAGACCCGGAGCAGAAGGCACAGCTGTTGGAGCTGCTGTCTGCGTTCCGCATCCGCCGGTACCTGTCGCAGCCGGCAACGGATTTTCCGCCGGGGCTGGCGCTGAAGTTTGGAGACTTTGCAAGAATCGAGGTCTATCTGCCGGACACGGACCAGCTGACCGCGTATTATACCGTGTCTCTGATCCAGCCGTCCATGGGAATCTTCACCGATATTTCCACCCAAAAGCGCTGGAAGCTGACGGGCCGCGATGAGATCGCGGCGGTCGCCGCGTATATCACACAGCTGACCGGGCAGGCCCCGTCCTGAAGAAAGGAGAACAGGCCTATGAAACGTCTTGCTGCGCTTTTTCTGGCCGTGTGGCTGCTGCTTCTGATGGGCTGCGCAGCTTCGCGGCAGCTGGAGCAGGTATGTGGGGCGGAGAACTGGTCGTCCGTCCAGCTGGTTGAGCGATATGACCGGGCCGGAGAGGAGGGCATGCCGCTTTCCCCGGATGCGGTCAGTCTGGAGGCGCTTCGGGCGCTGCTGCACGAAGCGTACGCAAAGCCCGCCTATGCGTCCGCACAGCTTCCCGTGCCGTGCATCCAGCTCTTCCTGTCCTGTGAGGACGGAACGCTCTGCACACTTGCCGTCGGAGCAAACGGACGCGTTGTCCTGACCGCGCATTCCGAGGGCAGCGAAACCGCGTCTTACTGGAATACAGGCTCTTCGGCGCTGTATGACGCGCTGCTGTCGATGGTAAATTAAAAAACCCAGGCGCGCTTTGGATGGTTCGATCATCCGAAGCGCGCTGTTTGTTTGCATTGACAGCGCGTCTCCGATGTGATACGATATTCTAGAAATTTTGTTCGCATTGAAGGGAGGCACGATCTGGAGCTGCTGGAGGGACTGAATGCGGCGCAGCGGGAGGCTGTTTTGTCGACTGAGGGCTTTGTGCGCGTGATCGCGGGCGCAGGCTCCGGCAAGACGCGGGCGCTGACGCGGCGGTTTGCGTATCTGGTGACGGAACTCGGCATTCTGCCGGGGAATCTTCTGTGCGTGACGTTCACGAACAAGGCCGCAAACGAAATGCGCCAGCGCATCCACAACCTGACCGGAGACGAGGATACTGGTTACATCAACACCTTCCACGGCTTCTGCGTCTCCATTTTGCAGGAGGACAGCCACGCCGTCGGCTATCCCAAAAGCTTCCTTGTGCTCGACAACAGCGATATCGACGCGATGCTCCAGATCATTTATGAGGAGCGCGGGCTGACGCTGCGCGACATGACGTTCTCCCACGCGCGGGACATGATCGAGATGCTGAAATTAAAGGAGCGGCCTGCGTATTACGAGGATATGCTCACGCTGCCGCTCGATACGCTGAAGGAAAAATACTGGCAGGCCGAAAGCGCAAAAGATATTATTTTTTACGGCTATCTCTATCAGGAAAAGAAGTGCTTCGCGCTGGATTATAACGACCTGATCGTCTTCTCGCTCCACATCTTCCGCACGCATGAGGATATCCGCCTCAAGTGGCAGAAGCGGCTGGAATACATCATGATCGACGAATTTCAGGACATTGCCCCGCCGCAGTATGCGCTGATGCAGGTGCTGTGCGGGTATCACAAGAACCTGTTTATCGTCGGCGATCCCGACCAGACCATCTACACATGGCGCGGGGCCGACGTGCGGTACCTGCTGGACTTTGACAAGGTCTATCCCACGGCGAAGACCATCATGATGATGGAAAATTACCGCTCCACGCCGGAGATTCTGGCCGCCTGCAACAGTCTGATCGCGAAAAACGCGAACCGCATCAAAAAAGACCTTCTGCCCATGCTGCCGGGCGGCGCGCCGGTTCTGTGCCACCACGCGGCCAACAGCGAACAGGAAGCCCGTTGGATCGCCGCGCAGATCAAAACGCTCCACGAGGCCGGGACACCCTACCGCGATATGGCGATTTTGTACCGTGCACATTATATCACGCGCGGCGTGGAGGAACTTCTCCTGAAGGAAAAAATCCCGTACACGATCTACAGCGGCGTGCAGTTCTTCGCCCGCGCGGAGATCAAGGACGCGCTGAGCTATCTGCGCATGATCGCCTGCCGGGACGACCTGTCGTTCCGGCGCATCGCGAACGTGCCGAAGCGGAACCTCGGCGAGCGCCGCATGGCGTTTTTGAAGGACTACGCCGCGCAGAACGGCTGTTCGCTCTACGACGCGCTGCGCCGGAATCTGGACAGCGAGCTGCTGCGCGGGACGAAGGGCGGGAAATTCGTCTCGCTCATCGAGTCGTTCACCGGCATTTATGAGCAGATGCCCGTTTCCGAGCTGCTGGCCGCCGTTCTGAACG
>ENA-ORRW01001367-ORRW01001367.1-human-gut-metagenome-genome-assembly--contig:-NODE-1367-length-24028-cov-5.004714_pt1 | contig 24028 bp, 29 predicted proteins | sample MGYA00242183_ERZ509150 | MGnify/ENA primary metagenome ERZ509150 (study PRJEB26280, sample SAMEA2338639) | human gut metagenome | biome: human gut; feature: human-associated habitat; material: faeces... | reverse complement strand
AAAACGGAAATATCATATGCGAAAGAAATCAGCCGGTTTGGAAAATAAAGTATAGAAGTATTATTTTTTGTACATAATGCGAGCGTTAAGTTCCTTTTTGACTGTGGTATAGGAAGGAACTGGGATCGGAATTCGAATTTTAAATATTAACTCTACTTCGCATCGTCTGATCGAGGTTACATACATAGCATTTACGATGCAGCGGATGCTACAAAATATACAGATGTAAAATCTGTTAAGATTTAAAAAACAGCGTATCGTCTGTCGATTGGGAAAAAAAAGAAACTTGTAGTTTCGCTTGTTAAGAAGAACAAAACGAAAGCATTTACTTCAGAGGCTAAGAAGATTCGTTATTATACGACGGATTCCAAAGTTGCAAAAGTGAACTCCAAGGGAATTGTTACAACCAGAGGAAAGGGAAAATGCTACATATATGTCGTTGCAGGAAATGGAGCACAAAAGAGAATCAAAATTGTTGTAGGCGAAAGTAAGTAGAGAAAATGGAGGAAAGCTCTTTCATTTGCATTTGGAAATAAAAGCTTTAATACGCACCTGTCATTTGTCTGATAACTGGTTGCAATGGCACAAGAAAATATTATAATCATCAAACGAGTAGCAGACTGGTGTAAATCCGGTTTTGCTGCTCGTTTTTATATTTATGGTTATAGGCAGGGATGCTCCGGATTTCAATACAGTAAATAACCGTGTTATGGTAATGTGGTATACAATCATGTTATGAGTGCAGATGATTTCTGTATCAATAAACTTGTTCCGGGATATTTTTCCCGTATCAATGAAGACGGTTCGTATTCAAACGGCTCAGGATGTGGAAATGATACAGCATCCGAGAGAAACATGGTACGGAAATATATTGTGGATTCCGTATGTTACTGGGCAGTCGAATATCATATGGATGGTTTTAGATTTGACCTGGTTGGACTTTTAGATACCGATACAATTAATGAGATTGTAGAGAAAGTACACAAGGCACATCTGGCACTTCGATTATCTAATCAGAGGATGTGAAAAAATATGTAAAATCCGTAGAAGGACTTGGGGATAATATTGTAGGAATTAATATAAAGGGTAGTCAGAAAGCTGGCGTTGAGACAATCAAGGGTGGCGAGTATACAATGGATGGTATCAGTGCACTTGTACTTGTAAAACAGGATGGTGCGGCCATGACGATTGTTATTGTTCTGATTGCAGCAGTGGTAGTTGTTGCGGCAGGAGTTGTTATTGTTGTAATGAAAAAGAAAAAAGTAAATAAATAAAACAGAGGATACGGTTAAAAAATATTTAAAAGAATTTTAATAAGAAAATCAAAGATTGCGTGCTATAATGAGCCTGTCAGAATCTATTAATATGACGGAAGGCGAGGATAAGTGTATGAGAACTTATGGACGAATCTTGAAAAATATAGCCGCAGTCGCAACCTTGCTTGCGCTGCTATCATTATTGCTGCCTTTTTGCAGGATCCCGGCGAATGGACAGAATCTGGTATTGTCCGGTATGGATGTGGCAAAAGCGGGTGCAGGAGCGGGATATACTTATTTTACGACGGGAAGCATTCCGGATACCTTTGTCTTAAAGGCACCGGTTACGGTAGGAACATTAAAAAGCGCATTTTCCTATGCACAGGATGCAGGGCTGACACGGATACTGTTAGTTTGTGCCGTGGCAGTGATGCTTCCAATATTGCTTGCGCTTTTTTCCATGTGTATGCTGCTATTGGCAGAAGGAAAGAAAACGATGGTGTTTCCAACGCTGTTTACCGCAGTAATTATGCTGGAACTTGCGGTTGTTTTTGTCGGATTTCCGGCACTGAAACTGTTTTTCCTGAAGGGGGTGTATTTGTTTGCGATACTGGTTGTCATTGCCATGGTCTGCATTATGATTGGATGGTTCACAGGCGGATACTGCAGACCAAAAACGGAAGAAGGCCGGGAAAGACCGGTGCGTGAAGCAAATGATAAAGAAAACCGCTTCGGGCGAAATGGACGGAAACGGACATTCCGCCGCAGAAAAAAATCCGGAAAGAAGAAAAAGAAATCTTCCCGCAAGAACCGGGGAAACAAAGACTCCGGAAAGGATAATGCAAAGCAGCAGACGGATGAGAGAGCGAAGCGGATGGAGTGGAAGGACTGCGAGATTTCCTACGATCCGTCCACGCACATGTACCGGATTAGTAATACAGGGCAAAGCCGGATACTCCTGTTAAAAGATGAACAGATCGTTGGAATCGTAGAGCCGAATGCCCGTGTCCGCATAGAGCGTCCGGTCATGCTGCAGGTAAAGGAGACAAAAGAAAGCCTGCAATTGAAATAAAATGATAGTATAACTTTCTGGAAAAGGGCAATACTTTTCCAGAGGTGATGATATTATGAAAAAACAAAAACCAGTTCATGTCGGAATTATTCCGGATGGAAATCGCAGATGGGCGGTAGCGCATGGTCTATCCAAAGCAGATGGATATCATTATGGATTAGAACCCGGGCTTCGCCTTCTGCAGCAGGCAAAAGTGTATGGAATACAAGAACTCACATATTATGGCTTCACCGTAGACAACTGCAAACGGCCGCATGACCAGTTTGCAGCATTTCAAAAAGCATGCGTGGAAGCGGTACAATTCTTAACAACAGAAGGGGCAGATCTGTTGGTCATCGGTAATACCGAATCGAAATGTTTCCCGGAAGAATTAAAAAAATATACAACACGGACCTCTGTAAATGGTGGAGGAATCAAATTGAATTTTCTCGTGAATTACGGATGGAAGTGGGATTTATCTCATATATTGCAGGATGGACTGCCATATTCTTCGGACATATCAAGAATCGATATGATTGTGAGATGGGGCGGGATGCGGCGTTTATCCGGTTTCCTTCCGATTCAGTCTGTGTATGCAGATTTTTATGTGGAAGATAAGCTGTGGCCGGATTATGAAAATGCAGATTTTCGAAAAGCAATGGCATGGTATGAAAACCAGGATGATACCTTTGGTGGTTAAATTATATAAATGTAGTAATGAAAACTATATAATATAGAAAAAGATACAATAATACATTGACAACGATACAACATTCTTCTATACTTAAAATAGTTTGATAATCAAATAATTGCACGATCAAACAAAAATTCAAGTTGGAGGAAACACATGATTACAGGAAAACATAAATTAAAAGAACTTCGTATTGGGGATAAAATTGCAAAATTTCCGATTATACAAGGCGGTATGGGAGTCGGCGTCAGCCTTAGCAGCCTGGCGGGCGCTGTTGCAAAAGAAGGTGGTGTGGGAGTGATTTCTACCGCACAGATCGGTTATGAGGAAGAAGGATTTGAAAACAATCAGGCAGAGTGCAACTTACGTGCAATCCGCAAACATCTGCAGCGGGCAAAGGAAATTGCCTGTGGAAACGGACTTGTGGGTGTCAATATTATGGTTGCGTTAAAGCACTACAAAGAACACGTAAAAGCAGCTGTCGCGGCAGGGGCAGATGTGATTATCAGCGGGGCGGGACTTCCGATGAATTTACCGGAACTGATCGGTGAAAAATGCAAAACAAAAATCGCACCGATTGTTTCCTCAAAACGTGCGACACAACTGATCTTAAAAATGTGGGCACATCGTTATAACCGGACCGCCGATTTTATTGTAGTAGAGGGACCGAAAGCCGGTGGACATCTTGGCTTTTCACAGGAACAGTTGCAGGATGTGCCGGCCATTGATTTTGATGACGAAGTAAAAGAAATCGTTGCGTGTAAAAAGGAATACGAACAAAAATTCGATACAGAAATTCCGGTGATCGTTGCCGGTGGAATTTTTGACGAAAACGATATTGCACATGCATTAGACCTTGGCGCAGATGGTGTGCAGATTGCCAGTCGTTTTGTGGCGACAAAAGAATGCGATGCTTCTGAGGCTTATAAGGAAGCATACATAAATGCGACAGAAGAGGATGTGAATATCATCCAAAGTCCGGTTGGAATGCCGGGACGTGCGCTGTACAATAAATTCATTAAAAACATGGAGAAGGCTAGACTGCCTATTTCAAAATGCTATAATTGTCTGGAGAAATGTAATCCGCAGAAAGTACCGTATTGCATTACCCGGGCACTGATTGATGCAGTCAGAGGGGATGTGGAGAATGGACTGGTATTCTGCGGGGCAAACGTGGGAAGGATTCACGAAATGACAACGGTACATCAGCTGATGAAAGATTTGACCCGGTCGTTCGTATAAATTTTTTATGTACTATGATTTAACAAAAGGAAAGATTTCCAGATGTCTGGTATTGTTTGCACTGCCGATGATAGCCGGACTGCCGATCGGATGGGGACTGGCGGATGTTACAGGCATCTGGTATATGAAGAAGGCAGTACGCCAAAAGAAGAATGGATAAATTCACATAAGGAGACAAAAGAAAATGAATACATTGCAGAGACAGTTGTTTGACTTGCAGGATCTGAAATACCGTGAGTTTCACAGCAAACTTATGCCGGGGATTGCAAAAGAGACGATTATCGGAATCCGGACGCCGGTTTTAAGAAATTTTGTAAAAGAGTTCCGGAAAACAGATGAGGCAAAGCTTTTTCTTGCGGAACTTCCGCATCAGTATTATGAAGAAAATAATATTCACATGATGCTTATCGCACAAATCAGGGATTATGAGACCTGTATAGCAGAAGTGAACCGGTTTCTTCCTTATATCAATAACTGGGCAACGTGCGATCTGCCGCAGCCAAAGTGCTTTGGTGCACATAAAAAAGAATTGTTGCAGGAGGTGCATAAGTGGATCGCTTCGAACGAGACCTATACGATTCGCTACGGAATTGGAACGCTGATGCGCTTTTATCTGGACGATGATTTTGATCCGTCCTATGTTACGCTGGTGGCTCAGGTGAGGTCGGAAGAATATTATGTGAATATGATGATCGCATGGTATCTGGCGACTGCACTGGCAAAACAGTGGGAAAGCGTGATTCCTTATCTGGAGCAGCGAAAGCTTCCGGAATGGGTACACAGAAAGACGATTCAGAAGGCTGTGGAAAGTTATCGCATTACGCCGGAACAGAAAGTTTACCTGAAAAGCCTGCGGTAAAAAAGAAAAGAGGGTGTCAAGAAAAAATACTTGACACCTGCTTTTGCGTGTGTTAAAGTATCCAAGGTGATTGATGTGGAAGAAAAGTTAGAACAAACCTATTTATATGATTTTTATGGCGAATTACTGAACGAGCATCAGCGCCAGATATATGAAGATTTCGTGTTTAATGATCTTTCTCTTGGAGAGATTGCTTCGGAGGAAGGCATCAGTCGGCAGGGTGTGGCGGATATGATTAAACGCTGCAGCAGGAAGCTATCGGATTATGAGAAGAAGCTTCACCTGGTGGAGAAATTTTTATCGATCAAGCAGGATGTGGAAGAAATCCACTCGCTGACACAGAAGTTCCATGAATCGAAAGACGAAAAGGTTATGGAACATATTGCAACAATATCAAATCAGATCTTAGAGGAGTTGTAGGATGGCATTTGACAGTCTTTCCGAAAAACTGCAAAACGTATTCAAGAATCTGCGCAGCAAAGGTCGTCTGACAGAAGATGATGTCAAGACAGCATTGAAGGAAGTCAAGATGGCATTGCTTGAAGCCGATGTAAACTTCCGCGTTGTTAAGAAATTTGTCAAGGATGTACAGGAACGCGCAATCGGTCAGGATGTTATGAGCGGATTGAATCCGGGACAGATGGTCATCAAGATCGTAAACGAAGAGATGGTCAATCTCATGGGATCTGAGACAACCGAGATTGCATTTCGCCCGGGCAAGGAACTTACCGTAATCATGATGGTTGGTCTTCAGGGTGCAGGTAAGACAACGACTACGGCAAAGATCGCAGGAAAACTGAAAGCAAAAGGCAAGAAAACACTTCTTGCAGCCTGTGATGTATATCGTCCGGCAGCGATTGAACAGTTGCAGATCAATGGAGAAAAGCAGGGCGTGGAAGTATTTTCCATGGGTGACAAGAACAAACCTGCGGATATTGCGAAAGCAGCAGTAGAACATGCAAAGAAAAATGATTGCAATGTATTGATTATCGATACAGCAGGCCGTCTTCATGTAGATGAAGATATGATGGCTGAGCTGGTTGAGATAAAAGAAGCCGTCAATGTGTTCCAGACGATTCTGGTTGTAGATGCTATGACCGGACAGGACGCAGTGAACGTAGCTTCTACCTTCGATGAAAAAATTGGCATCGATGGTGTTGTACTCACCAAGTTAGATGGTGATACAAGAGGTGGTGCGGCACTTTCTATCCGCGCAGTGACCGGTAAACCAATCCTGTACGCAGGAATGGGAGAGAAACTTTCCGATTTGGAACAGTTTTATCCGGATCGCATGGCTTCCCGTATTCTTGGAATGGGCGATGTGCTTACCATGATTGAGAAAGCACAGGAGAACATTGATGAGGAGAAAGCCAAAGAACTTGAGCAGAAGATGCGCAAGAATGAATTTGACTTCGATATGTATTTAGAGTCGATGAGTCAGATGAAAAAGATGGGTGGTCTTTCCAGTCTGATGGGAATGATGCCGGGACTCGGCGGTGCAGGTAAGATGCCTGATATCGATACGGATGAAGCAGAGAAAAGCATGAAGCGTATCGAAGCAATCATTCACTCCATGACACCAAAGGAGAGAACAAATCCAAATCTGTTGAATCCAAGCCGTAAGAACCGTATTGCAAAAGGCGCAGGCGTGGATGTTGCAGAAGTCAACCGACTGGTAAAGCAGTTCGAACAGATGAAGAAAATGATGAAACAGATGCCGGGCATGATGGGCGGCAGAGGTAAACGTGGTAAAAGAGGAATGTTCAAAGGACTTCCCTTTTAGATAAAATAATAAAACCTATGAGGAGGTGAAAATAATGGCAGTAAAGATCAGATTAAGAAGAATGGGACAGAAGAAGGCTCCTTTCTATAGAATCGTTGTTGCAGATTCCCGCTCTCCAAGAGATGGAAGATGTATCGAAGAGATCGGAACTTACGATCCAACAAAGGATCCAAGTGAGTATCATGTTGACGCTGAGCTGGCTAAGAAGTGGTTATCAAACGGAGCACAGCCTACAGAGACAGTTAACCGTATCTTCAAGGCAGCAGGTATTGAAAAATAGGAAATAAGGGGTGGATGTAATGAAAGAATTAGTTGAAGTAATTGCAAAATCACTCGTTGATTTTCCAGATGAGGTTGTTGTAACGGAGACCGAGAGCGAAAAAGGCACCATTTTGGAGCTTCGCGTTGCGCAGTCCGATATGGGCAAAGTGATCGGTAAGCAGGGCCGCATTGCGAAAGCAATCCGTTCTGTTGTGAAAGCAGCAGCTTCAAAAGAAGACAAGAAGGTTATTGTTGAGATTATGCAATAATCATCCGGGGAGCATAGAATTTACTATGCTCCTTTTTAAATAAATGGGTTCTGAATAGTTACAGTATATAAATGAATAACGGAGATAGCAGATGGAAGAGTTATTACAGGTAGGGGTAATTACAACAACACATGGTGTGCGCGGAGAAGTGAAGGTGTTTCCGACAACGGATGATCCTGCGCGTTTTAAGAAATTGAAAGATGTCATCCTTGACAATGGAAAAGCAAAAAAGGATCTTGAAATTGAAAACGTAAAGTTTTTCAAGAATATGGTCATTCTGAAATTCAAGGGTTTGGATAATATAAATGATGTGGAGCGTTTTCGCCAGGCGAAGCTTCTTGTTACGAGAGAGAATGCGGTAGAGTTAGAAGAAGATGAATATTTTATTGCCGATCTCATCGGTATAAACGTAACTTCCGATGAGGGTGAAGAATTAGGAACAATCAAGGATGTGTTGCAGACAGGGGCAAATGATGTGTATGTGATTGCAAAAGAAAATACACCGGATCTCCTTGTTCCGGCAATACATGACTGTGTCCTTGCGGTGGATATAGAGGCACAGACGATGACAGTTCATTTGCTCGAAGGCTTACGATAGATTGGAGTTTGTATGAATTTTCATATTCTGACACTTTTTCCGGAGATGGTAATGCAGGGACTGATGACAAGTATTACCGGACGGGCAGTAAAACAAAATAAGATAGGAATCGAAGCAGTCAATATTCGCGATTACACACAAGACAAACATAAGAAAGTAGACGATTATCCGTACGGTGGAGGCGCGGGAATGCTGATGCAGGCACAGCCGGTATATGATGCATACCGAAGTGTTGCAGATCAGTTTCCGGCGAACGCCAAAAAACGCGTGGTTTATGTGACACCACAGGGAACTCCGTTTACGCAGCAGATGGCACAGGACTTCGCCAGGCAGGATGATCTCATTTTGTTGTGCGGACATTATGAGGGAATTGATGAGCGCGTACTTGAAGAAATTGTTACGGATTATGTTTCCATTGGTGATTATGTGCTCACAGGCGGAGAACTGGCATCCATGGTCATTGTTGATGCGGTGGCACGCCTTGTGCCGGATGTGCTGAACAATGAGCAGTCGGCGGAAACAGAATCATTTCATGGAAATCTCCTGGAATACCCACAGTATTCCCGCCCGGAAGTGTGGCATGAAAAGGCAGTGCCGGAAGTGTTGCTCTCCGGGAATCAGAAAAAGATAGAAAGCTGGCGCAGGGAGCAGGCGGTCATCCGTACACGGGAGCGCAGACCGGATCTGTATGAAAAATATGATCGTCTGCAACAGTGTGTACAGATTTTAATGAAGCAAAAGCTTTTGCATATGGATATGATCGAATTGATTCGCCGTGGACGCGCACGTCTTGTGTATCAGCAGGAGGGCGAAATTCTCTTAAAGGATATGGTGACGGGCATCTATTTTCACACACGGATGATGCCACTTGCAGATCTTAAGGATTGGAAACTCCCGGAATATCTGAAGGAGCATGGAGAATCAATTTCCTGCATGGTGACACATCAGGAGAATATGGTGGATGTAATCCAGACAAAGCTTGGCCTATCCGTAAGCGAGGAATGCTGGCAGGTCGTTTATACAAAACGGGAAAAAATGCCGGTAAGAGGACTTTATGGACCGAACGGCATCCGCAAAGAAGATGGGCTGTGTATCCGCCTGCTGGATGAAACGTCACAGGAATTTGTGGTTGAACACTATGAGACCGGGGATGGTGGTGCATATGTGCGGTCACGGATTCACAATAAGGCGGTGTATGGCGCTTTTTACGGAGAGAAAATCGTAGGATTTGCCGGGCAGCATGAAGAAGGAAGTCTTGGCATGCTTTTTGTATTGCCGCAATACCGCAGCCGGCATGTGGCTGCAGCGCTGGAGACGTATATGGTCAATCTGTCCGTAGAGCGTGGCGAAGTGCCATACGGACATGTGATTACCGGAAATACAGCATCCGAAAAGATGCAGGAAAGTCTTGGATTGTGCAAGGCAAAAGGCAAAGTATACTGGATGAGCAAAAAATCGTGAGATCATGCAAAAAGTTCTTGCTTTTTGCAGTGAGTTATGCTAATTTATTAATGTTGTGAATAAAAAATGACGGTCCTCTGTCACCAAAGAGGTGTTAGCGAACGTCAAATCAATCAGGAGGTCACAAAATGAACGCAAGTGAAATTATCAAGAACATTGAGGCAGAGCAGTTAAAGGCTGACGCACCACAGTTTTCCGTAGGTGATACTGTTAAAGTATACGGAAAGATCAAAGAGGGTAACAGAGAACGTATCCAGGTATTCGAAGGAACTGTTATTAAGAAACAGGGTGGAAGCAACCGTGCTACATTTACTGTAAGAAAGCTTTCTAACGGTGTTGGTGTTGAGAAGACATGGCCTTTACATTCTCCAAACGTAGAGAAGGTAGAGATCGTACGTAAAGGTAAAGTACGTCGTGCTAAACTTTACTACTTAAGAGATCGTATAGGAAAAGCTGCAAAGGTTAAAGAGTTAGTAAAATAATCTTGCTTCAAAGAGAACCGGTACAATGTACCGGTTCTTTTTATTTGCTGTACCGGAAATTGCTTTGGAATTCCCTATACAGCAAAAGCAGGCAGTAAATGTGCCTTATCCTTGAAAATTATGTGAGAATCATATATGATGTTAGTGGTAAAAATGGAAAGAGGATTATAAAGTGAAAAGACGAAATGGACTGAACTTCAGCAGAAGAAGACGAAAATTTAATATGCCGCTTTTTAAAGAGGTAATGTCATGGGTAATCGAATGCGCAATCGTAATTTTTATTGCCTACACACTGGTTACTTTTTTTGGTTGTCGGACGACGGTTGTCGGTAATGCCATGAATGATACACTGACGAATGAGGAACAGATCCTCGTGAACCGGTTTGTTTATAATGTATCAAGTCCAAAGCAGGGAGATGTGATTGCATTTCTTCCGAATGGAAACGAAAAGTCCCATTATTATGTGCGCCGTGTGGTCGCATGCCCAGGTGATACCGTTCAGATCAAGGATGGCAAGGTATATGTCAATGGAGAGGTTTATCAGGAAAAAATAATGGTTGCGTCCATAGAGGATGCGGGAGTGGCTTCCGAGGAGATTAAGCTCGGAGATGATGAATATTTTGTGCTTGGTGATAACCGGAATAACAGTGAGGACAGTCGTCTCGCAAATATAGGAAATGTAAAGAAATCTTATATTATCGGAAAGGCATGGTTCTATTTTAAATCCATTGGAAATATGGGATTTATTCATTAGTTTGAAAAAATGTGTCGAAAAAGGAAAGGTAAAAAATATGAATTTTCAGTGGTACCCTGGTCATATGACCAAAGCAAAACGACAGATGCAGGAAGATATCAAGCTGATCGATCTGGTAATTGAACTGGTGGATGCGCGCATTCCACTGAGCAGTCGCAATCCGGATATCGACGAACTTGGAAAAAATAAATACCGGCTGATACTGATGAACAAAGCGGATCTTGCGGACAAGCGGGCAACGGATGCTTGGAGTCAGTTTTTCCGGGAAAAAGGATATTTTGTAGTGAGCCTTGATGCCCGAAGCAAAAGTGGCATGAAATCTATTACGGACATTATTATGGAAGCATGCAAGGAGAAGATTGAAAGAGACCGTAAGCGTGGAATCAAAAACCGTCCGGTGCGTGCGATGGTAGTGGGTATTCCGAATGTCGGAAAATCTACTTTTATCAATTCCTATGCGGGAAAAGCCTGTGCAAAAACAGGAAACAAACCGGGTGTGACAAAAGGAAAACAATGGATTCGTCTGAGCAAAAATGTAGAACTTCTGGATACACCGGGCATTTTGTGGCCGAAATTTGAAGACCAGGCAGTTGGTCTTCGACTGGCACTGATTGGCTCAATCAAGGATGAAATTTTAAACATTGATGAGCTTGCATTGGAACTGATCAATTTTCTGACAGAAAATTATCAGGGAATCCTGGCAGAACGATATGATGTGGACGAGACACAGAAAGGAACCGATATTCTGTGTGAGATCGCAACGAACCGCAAATGTATTGGAAAAGGCGGAGAGCTGGATTACAGTAAGGCAGCAGCACTCGTTATTGATGAATTCCGAAGTGGATGCCTTGGTCGTATTACATTAGAACGTCCATAGAAAAAGAATCAGGTTGCCTGCGAAACTGATATGCAGGGACGGAGAAGAGTGTTATGGAAGAAAAACAAAAAGAGACAGTAGAAAAAATCGGAAGTATCAAAGAACATCTTGCACACACGGCCACAGAACAGTTGATGGAGTTTGTGCAGGCATATGAAAGTGACAGCAGGGCAGGAGTGCAGAAACTTGTAGAGACGGCCAGAAAACGCTTTGATAAGCTGCAACAGGAAAAAATACGAACCGAAAGCTTAAAGAAATACGAAAAAGAGTACGATAACTATACATATATCTGTGGAATTGATGAAGTTGGAAGAGGACCGTTGGCAGGACCGGTCGTGGCAGCGGCTGTGATCTTACCGAAGGATTGCGATATTTTATATATCAATGATTCTAAGAAGCTTTCGGCAGCAAAACGTGAAGAATTGTATGATGTTATCATGGAAAAAGCGGTGTCGGTCGGAATCGGAATGGTTGGACCGGAGCGGATCGATGAGATCAATATCTTGCAGGCAACGTATGAGGCAATGCGTCAGGCAATCGGACAGTTAGATCCGCAGCCGGATTTGCTCCTGAATGATGCGGTGACCATTCCGAAGGTAGAGATTCGTCAGGTCCCTATCATCAAGGGGGATGCAAAAAGCATATCCATAGGAGCTGCTTCCATTATCGCAAAAGTTACCAGAGACCGGTTGATGGAAAATTATGAAGATATTTATCCGGGCTATGGATTTGCTGCAAACAAAGGCTATGGTTCGGCAGAACATATTGCAGCATTAAAAAAACTTGGTCCGACTTTGATCCACAGGGCAACTTTTATCAAAAACTTTGTGTAAAAGTGTAACTCAATAGAGTTATCACAAAGTGAGAGTAGAATGTCAGGAGTAGGATATGCAGATTTCAGATTTGGTAGGACAATATAATCAGGCATCAGCTTCCGGAGCAGAAACACTTACGGGAACGAAAGGCGTGGAGAATCTTGTGTCTTCCCTGCGCTCGCTGACAAAAGGAAATATTTTTGAGGGCACGGTCAGTTCTATGAAAAATGGACGAGTGACACTTGCACTGTCGAGCGGACAGCAGATTTCTGCCCGCATTGAGGGAAAGGTTCAGCTTTCGCTGGGACAGTCGATGTTCTTTCAGGTAAAATCCAACGATGGCTCGCAAATTGCCATTCGTCCATTCTCGGTAGAGGGAACAGGTGCGAACTACACACTTCTGCAGGCATTGTCGGCAGCGGGAGTCCCGGCTGAGTCCGATTATCTTTCTATGGTAAACCGCATGATGGAAGAACAGATGCCGATTGACAGAAACAGTATTCAGCAGATGGTAAGAATGGTGAATGCACATCCGGAAATCGATGTGCAGACATTGGTGCAGTTAAATAAACTGGGGATTACCATAGATAAGCAGAATGCGGCACAGTTTGAAAACTATCTGGATGACAAGCAGGCAATTACGAATGAATTTGATCAGCTGATCGAAGAATTGCCACAGGCGTTGGAGAGTGAATCGCTTTCGCCACAACAGATGCGTAGTTTTGGAAGTGAATTCCTGCTTGCTTTGACGGATGGACTGGAAGATGTTCCATTGCAGAATAATGGACTTGTTTCACAGGAGATGCCAGCGGAATTTGTTGCAGAAAATACGATTGAAAAAAGTATTGCTGAGGGAAATACTATAGAGAAAAGCGGACTTTTAGAAAACGGCGAATTACTGCAAACAACGGAAGATGGGAAGGCAGTTTCACAGGAGACTGCCACAGATCAGCCTGTGCAACAGTCGGAAAGTTATTCGGCAACGCCACATACACTTGGCGCACTAATGGATGGAAAACAGTTACAAAATCTTAATACGATGCTCGGGGAATTATTGGGAACAGACGCTACCGGATATACGAAGGACAGTGGTGTGGCAGAAGTATTGAAGGATATCCAGCAGGTTTTCAAAGATTCACTGCCAATCGAACGCGAACAGATTGGAAAACTTTTTTCTTCCAAAGAATTTGTCCATATGGTAAAAGATACGATGCAGCAGCAGTGGACACTGCAGCCGCAGGAACTTGAAGCAGATGGAACAGATAAAGTTACAAAACTCTATGATCGCATGAATGCACAATTAGAAAAAATCACAGAGGCGTTAAAATCGATCGGACAGGAAAATACCGGCTTTGCACAGACCGCCGCAGACATTCAAGGCAACGTGGAATTTATGAATCAGATCAATCAGGCGTATACTTATGTACAGATTCCATTACAGATGTCCGGGCAGAATGCCAGTGCAGAATTGTTCGTGTACACGAATAAGAAAGCACTTGCTGAGGGAGACAGGGAACTGACTGCTTTTTTACATTTGGATCTGGATCATCTTGGTGCAACGGATGTGTCTGTAAAAATGAAAAACAAACAGGTAAGCACGAATTTTTATCTGGATGACGATGCATCCTATCAACTGATTTCTCTCAATGTTGACCGGTTGGAAAAAAGATTGCAGGAAAAGGGATATCAATGCAATGTTTCGGTAATAAATGAAGCAAAGCATGTGAATTTTGTGGAAAACTTTTTGAAAAATGATCAGCCATCGGCAGGACAGTTGCATCGTTATTCTTTTGATATGAGAGCATAAGGAGAGATGACATGGCAGAAAATGGATTCAAGCCGTTTCAGTTTTCACAATTGAATCAAAAGAAAAAAAATGATGCAGACAAGACTGCGGTTGCAATCTCTTATGAGCCGGGAGAAGCTGCACCAAAGATTTTAGCTACCGGGAAAGGTAAAGTTGCAGAAAAAATTATTGAGACGGCCAAAGAAAACAAGGTACCAACTTATAAAGATAACAAACTGGCATCGACGCTTTCAAAATTACAGATCGGTGATATGATTCCGCCGGAACTGTACGAAGTTGTTGCGGAAATACTTGTATTTGTGGATGACATGGATCGCATGAAAGCAAAACTGGATCAGATGCGTTAAGGGGGATTTATGAACAAAAGACAGTTGGGGACTGTCTATGAACAGAAAGCAGCTGCTTATCTGCAACAACAGGGATATGAGATCATGGAATGCAATTTCCGCTGTCGGATGGGGGAGATTGACATTATCGCAAGAGAAGGAGAATATCTTTGTTTTGTAGAAGTAAAATACCGGTCGGGAGACGGCTATGGCTCTCCTTTGGAAGCAGTAGGTGTATATAAGCAGAGAAAAATTATTAAAGTAGCACATTATTATATGATGAGAAAACGGCTGGGATTGTATATGCCCTGCCGTTTTGATGTCATCGCAATAGAAAAGGACCAGATTACGCTTTTGCGTAATGCTTTTGGAGAATCGTAATGGAGTATATGGATTTTAAGAAAAAAGATGACCGGGAAGTGTTACAGTTAGAACGTTTTCCGCTTGAAAAAGGAGAACTTCCGGTGTTGCATTATCCGCTGCTGGATGCCTGCGGCATGGTAAAACATTGTTTTACCACCCGTGGGGGAGGTGCCAGCAAAGGAATGTTCGAAAGTCTGAATTTGAGTTTTACCCGTGGAGACGATGAGGCGGATGTGCAGGAAAACTATGCGAGGGTTGCATCCTTTTTTGGAACAGATAAAACACAGTTTGTGTGTTCCGATCAGACGCATACGACAAATGTCCGTCGTGTGGGAAAAGAGGATGCAGGCTATGGAGTTACCCGGCCACGTCCATACAAAGATGTGGACGGACTGGTCACGGATGAGCCGGGCATTATTTTATCGACTTTTTATGCGGACTGTGTTCCCCTGTTTTTTGTCGATCCGGTGCATCGTGCGATAGGACTGAGCCATTCCGGATGGAGAGGCACTGTGGGACGTATGGGTGCTGTGACACTTTCGGTGATGCAAAGGGAATTTCATACCAGACCAGAGGATGTACTGGCAGCTGTGGGACCGTCTATCTGTCAGGACTGTTATGAAGTCAGCGAGGATGTGGCAGATGCGTTTTACAAAGAATTTCAGGGACATGAGAGAGAAATTTTATTGGAAAAGGGAAATGGAAAGTATCAGCTGGACCTGTGGAAGACCAATGAAATTATTTTGCGGGAGGCAGGAGTTATACCGGAGCATTTGGCTGTGACAAATATATGCACATGTTGTAATAGCCGACTTCTTTTTTCTCATCGGGCAAGTCACGGTAAACGTGGAAATCTTGGGGCATTTATGCAGATTCATGTATGATATTAAGATTTTCATAAGAAATTATTTCATAGATGTTAAATTACTGTTTCAGAATCTGTGGTACACTTGTGAAGTTAAATGGAATTGTATGTTTTGTCATCACGACAAATAGGATAAGGAGGTGCAGCAGGTTTGATACAGTTGAATTACAAGGAGGCCAGACCTCTCTATGAGCAGATCAAGGAGAGCATTCGCAAAATGGTAATTTCAAATGCGTTTCTGGCAGATGAAAAACTGCCATCTGTAAGAGAGATGGCATCACAACTTGCTGTCAACCCAAATGCAATTGAACGTGCATATCAGGAATTGGAGCAGGATGGATATGTGTACCGTCGTAAAGATGAGGGAACGTTTGTTGCAAAAGAAAACCGGGTCAATGAAATGCGTCGCAGGGAACTGATGCAGAAATTTGACCTTGTGGTAAGAGAATTATCCGAATTGTCGGTATCTTCCAACGAACTTGCCGAACGAGTGGAAGTGATAACAAAAGGAGACAAAACATTTTGATAGAAGTAAATAATCTGATAAAGAAATTTGATGATTTTTATGCATTAAATGGAGTGAATATGAATGTGGGTGAGGGGGATATCTATGGTCTGGTAGGACCAAACGGTGCCGGAAAATCCACATTGATCCGTCATCTGACCGGAGTTTACCGGCAGGATGCCGGAGAGATTTATATCGATGGGGAAGAGGTATACGAAAATCGTAAGGTAAAATCAGAGATTGCCTATATTCCGGATGAGCTTTTTTATTTTCTACAGGCAGACACATTAGAAATGAAGCGTTATTACAAAGGAATTTATGAATCGTTTGATGAGAAGATGTTTGAACGTATGAAAAAATATTTTCCGGCGATTGACGTAAAGCGTAATATCCGTCGCCTGTCGAAAGGAATGCAAAAGCAGGTGGCATTCTGGCTTGCAATCTGCTGTAAACCGAAAGTTCTGATCCTTGATGAACCGGTCGATGGACTGGATCCTGTTATGCGAAGACAGATTTGGAGTATCCTGTTATCCGAAGTGGAAGAACGGAAGATGACAGTTCTTGTTTCTTCCCACAATCTCCGGGAACTGGAAGATGTCTGTGATCATGTAGGAATTATGAATCAGGGTCAGATTATCATTGAGCGGTCGCTTTCCGAACTACAGGGAAATATCTGCAAGATCCAGGTGGCATGTCAGACCGGTATGCCAAAACTTCCACCGGAATTTGAAGTGTTACATATGTCAAACATTGGAAGAGTCTATACTGTGATTGTCAAAGGAAGTCCAAAAGCTGCGGCAGAGGCAATTATGACCGATCCGGAAAAACTTGCAATCGTTGATATTCTGCCTCTGACATTGGAGGAAATTTTTATTTACGAGATGGGAGGTTTGGACTATGAAGTCAAAGACATCCTTTTTTAATAAGGCAATCTACAAGAAAAATTTTACTTTATACTGGCCAATCTGGGTGTGCTATCTTCTGTATGGTCTGGTAAAAGTTCCGGGAAGTTTGTGGTCCGGGCTTCGCCAGCATCATATGACACAAAATCTGCAGTTTTCCGTTTTTGCGGACAGCTTGTCAATTAGACTGGATGTATGGGCGATTGCTGTGATGGTTGCGGTTACAGGAATGGCACTTTTTAGCTACTTGTTTTCTGCAAAAAGTGCAAATCTGATCCATGCGCTTCCGGTGACGAGAAAGGAATTGTATTTTACGAATGTATTGAGTGGATTCACGTTCCTTTTTATTCCGCAACTGATTACTTTTATGGTGACAGTTGTGGTGTGTCTTGCAAATGGAATTACGCAGGTAGAATATGTTGGTCTGTGGCTGGTGAGCGTTATGGGAATCGGATTTTTTCTGTTTTCTCTTGTATGTCTCTGCGCCATGTTTACAGGACAGCTTTTGGCACTGCCGGTGTATTTCCTGGTGGGAAATTTTTTGTCGGTAGGGATTATTGTGGGAGTACGCTATGTGCTGAGTTTCCTTGGCTATGGAATCAGTTTCAGTCAGACACCGGATTTCCTTTTGTTCCGTATTCTTTCTCCGATTAATTATCTGTACAACAATGTGCGGATATGGAGTCCATATACGTTTGATGACATTGGAGATCAGATTTTTTCCGGGGTTCGTTACTGCGGATTAAATGTTGTGATCGGATATGTGGTGGCAGCAGTTTTTATTTACGCACTTGCATATTATTGTTACAAAAAGAGACGAATTGAAAGTGCCGGAGATTTGCTCACATTTGGCTGGATTAAGCCGCTTTTCCGGTGGGGAGCCGGCATCTGTGTCGGATATCTGGCAGCTGTGATTCTGTCCCAGTTTTTAGATGCACTGATGCTGTGGATTTCAGATAAAATTTTTCTGTTGTTTGTACTCATACTCGGGTTGATGGCTTTCTTTATCGCCCAGATGCTTGTGGAAAAAACATTTCGGGTATTTAAAAAGAAACGATTGCTGGAAAGCCTGGGCTTTTTGCTGTTTGTGCTGGTAAGTTATTTCGGAATTTATGAGACGGCATATCATATTGAACAGTATATACCGGATGCGGATAAGGTCCAGACCGCATATCTTGAAAATAATTATCCGGTGGAATTTACCGGAACGGATGTAGAAAAGGTCCAGAAGCTGCAGAAACAGATTCTGGAATCTGCGGATGTTTATCAAAAAGAAGCGCAGCAGTCTGACAGTATGAATATCAGTGTTGTATATTGGATGAAGAATGGCAAGAATATATGGCGTACCTATAATGTTCCGATTGCAGCGGACTGCAGCCAGCAGCTTGCGGATACATTGCACAATTATGAACTGGATGCGGATAACTTTATGTATTACCTGGTCGGAAGCGATTATAAAGAAGTGAAGGATGTTTCCGAAGTGCAGTTGGAAAATTACCAGGAAGAAGAAGGGTATATCAATTATAAAAATGTGAAGAATAAGTATGCATATGATCTGTACCAGGCGGTAATAAAGGATGCTCAGGAAGGAACCATCCAAAAGTATAATCTTCAGAATTATTTGAAAGATGGTATAACGGATAATATGGATCCATATGCAAGCATTGATCTTTCTTTTATACATCCGGATAAAAACTGGAAGGATGTTTACCAGAGAGAGACACATGAAGAATATACGGATACGTATGGAACAGGGCAAAGCCGCCAGGAAGGTTTTGTGTATGTTAATTTTGGCGAGGATTGCCGAAACGTCATCCGGGCATTGATAAAAAGCGGTACGATTCAGGGAAAAGAAGAGATTTCTTTTTCAAATGAAAGAAGTTACTAGAGTGGGAGGGACTTTACAAGTTCCTCCCATTATTGTAAAATCAAGCAGGTAATGTGATGAATACAGAAAAGAGGTAAGGAATGAGTAAACCAGTTGTGGCCATTGTTGGCCGCCCTAATGTTGGTAAATCGACACTTTTTAATACACTTGCAGGGGAGCGTATTTCCATTGTTAAAGATACACCGGGAGTTACAAGAGACCGTATTTATGCGGATGTGACCTGGTTGAATTATAGCTTTACACTGATAGATACCGGTGGTATTGAGCCGGACAGCGGAGATGTGATCCTTTCACAGATGCGTGAACAGGCAGAGATTGCCATTGCAACCGCAGATGTTATTATGTTTATTACAGATGTAAGACAGGGATTACAGGATGCGGATTCCAAGGTGGCGGATATGCTGCGCCGCTCAAAGAAACCGGTCATTCTTGTTGTAAATAAAGTTGACAGTTTTGAAAAATTTATGCCGGATGTCTATGAGTTTTATAATCTTGGAATCGGAGATCCACATCCGGTTTCGGCTTCTTCCATGCTTGGACTTGGAGATATGCTCGATGAGGTTGTAAAACATTTTCCGGAAGATGCAGCAGGCATTGAGGAGGACGAGCGTCCAAAAATTGCGATTATCGGAAAACCGAATGTTGGAAAATCTTCTCTAATCAATAAACTGGCACAGGAAGACCGCGTGATCGTATCTGATATTGCCGGCACGACAAGAGATGCTATTGATACTGACATTAAATATAACGGAAAGGAATATGTATTTATAGATACTGCAGGTCTGCGCCGTAAAAATAAAATCAAAGAAGAAATCGAACGATACAGCATCATTCGTGCCGTTACTGCTGTGGAACGTGCGGATGTGGTTATTATTGTCATTGATGCCATCGAGGGGGTTACGGAACAGGATGCAAAGATCGCTGGCATTGCACATGACAGGGGGAAAGGAATTATTATCGCTGTCAACAAGTGGGATGCTATTGAAAAAGATAACAGCACTGTAAAAAAATATACCGAGCGTATCCGACAGGTGCTTAGTTTCATGCCATATGCAGAAATTTTGTTTATTTCTGCAAAATCAGGACAGAGACTGAATAAAATATTCGAAATGATAGATGTTGTCATCGAAAATAACAGTATGCGCGTTGCAACCGGTGTCCTCAATGAAATTGTTGCGGAAGCAGTTGCCATGCAGCAGCCACCTTCTGATAAAGGTAAGCGACTGAAGATTTATTATGTGACACAGGTGTCTGTAAAGCCACCGACATTTGTTGTGTTTGTAAATGATAAGAATCTGATGCATTTTTCATATACCAGATATCTTGAGAATCGTATCCGCGATACGTTTGGATTCCAGGGTACTGCGTTGAAATTTATTACAAGAGAACGAAAGGAAGATTAAAAATGATTATCGCAAGAATCATCTCGCTGCTGATCGGCTATATTTTTGGGCTGTTTCAGACAGGATATATTTATGGAAAAAGCAAGGGAATTGATATCCGTACAGAAGGCAGCGGAAATGCAGGCACGACCAATTCGTTACGCGTGCTTGGGTGGAAAGCAGGAGCGATTACTTTTGCCGGCGATTTGTTGAAAGCGATATTTGCGGTATTACTTATTAAATTGATTTTTGGCGGTATCTATGGTGCTGATACAAAAGTGTTAGAACTGTATGCAGGATTTGGAACAGTGTTAGGACATAATTTTCCATGCTATTTGCAGTTTAAGGGAGGGAAGGGAATCGCCTGTACTTCCGGTGTGATTCTTGCTGTATGTCCGATGGCTGCACCAATCTGTCTGTTACTTTTTATTCTGGCAGTTGGAATCACAAGATATGTTTCACTGGGATCCATTCTGGTGGTATGTAGTTATCTGATTCAGGCAATTGTATTTGGACAGCTTGGCTATTTGCATATAGAAGGTGCCGTACGTATTGAATTTTATATTGTAAGTGCCTGTTTTACTGCTATGGCATTGTGGAGACACCGTGCAAATATCAAACGTCTGCTTGCAGGTACAGAGAACAAATTTGGAATGAAGAAGGAGAAATAATATGGTTGAGGTCGGAGTGATTGGAGCCGGAAGCTGGGGAATTGCGCTGGCAAAATTGTTACATACAAACGGAAACAAAGTAACGGTCTGGTCCATTGTAGAAGACGAAATTAAAATGCTTAAAGAAAAACATGAGCATGTGGATAAACTTCCGGGGGTAAAGCTTCCGGAAGATATCTTATTTACAACGGATCTGGCAGAAACGGTTCAGCAAAAAGATATGCTCGTGCTTGCCGTTCCTTCTGTATTTACCAGAAGCACAGCAAAAAGCATGGCACCTTATGTAACAGAGAAGCAGATTATCGTGTGTGTGGCAAAGGGAATTGAAGAGAGTACGCTTATGACGATTTCTGATGTCGTGGAGCAGGAGATTCCATGTGCGGATGTTTCAGTAATGTGTGGACCTTCCCATGCAGAGGAAGTTGGGATAGGACTCCCGACTACAGTAGTGGCAGGAGCAAAAACCAAGGCCACAGCTGAGCGGGTACAGGATTTGTTTATGAATGATGTATTCCGCGTGTACACAAGTCCGGATATGCTTGGTATGGAGCTGGGCGGTTCACTGAAAAACGTGATTGCACTTGCAGCCGGTATGGCAGATGGACTTGGTTATGGAGACAACACAAAAGCAGCTCTGATTACAAGAGGAATTACAGAAATTGCCCGTCTTGCCGTTGCAATGGGGGCGCATGTGGAGACTTTGTGCGGGCTGACGGGAATCGGCGATCTGATAGTAACCTGTGAGAGTAAGCACAGTCGCAACCGTAAGGCGGGGATGCTCATGGGGCAAGGGTATACCATGCAGCAGGCTACCGATGAAGTCAAGATGGTAGTGGAAGGAATATATTCTGCAAAAGCAGCTCTTATGCTTGCAAAGAAATATCATGTAGAACTTCCAATCATCGAAGAAGTGAACAAAGTATTGTTTGAGAATAAGTCCGCAAAGAGCGCGGTGACAGATCTGATGATTCGTGAAAAACGTCCGGAGCATACAGAATTAGAGTGGGAGTCATAGACAAATGGAGACAATTAAGATAAAATATTTTACAGATGATATTGAAAAACTCGATTATATCGATGGAAAATCCGATTGGATCGATCTACGTGCATCTGAGGAAGTAAAACTTCATGCGGGAGAATTTGCACTGATTCCCCTCGGGGTTGCCATGCAACTTCCAAAAGGATATGAGGCACACCTTGTGCCGAGAAGTTCTACTTTTAAAACATGGGGGCTTTTACAGACGAATAGTATGGGTGTTGTGGATGGCTCATATTGTGGTGATAATGATATGTGGCGCATGCCTGTCTATGCCACGAGAGATACAGTGATTCATGTGAATGACCGCATCGCACAGTTTCGTATTATGGAAAATCAGCCAAAAATCAATTTTGAAGAAGTAGAACACCTTGCAGGTGTTGACAGAGGTGGATTCGGCAGTACAGGAAAAGCGTAAAGACATAAAGGAGGTAATTATTATGGAGAATCGTATGGTGAAATTTTATTCAAAAGAGAGTAATATGCTTGCATTGCATGCTATTCCGGGACATTTTGCAACAAGCCACTCGCACATCAACTATTATGTGGATGTGACAAGTGTAAAGACACGTGCAGGAGAGGCAAAGGAAGCTGCGAAGGTATTGTATTCAAGAATGCCAAAGACAGAGTATGTGGATACTATTGTATGTATGGACGGAACAGAAGTGATTGGAGCATTTTTAAGTCAGGAGATTGAAAATGGTGGTGTACTTTCTACGAACCGCCATGAGACTACATATGTGGTATCACCGGAGATTAACAATAACAATCAGATGCTTTTCCGTGATAACAACAAAGGCGCAATCGCAGGGAAACATGTAGTATTGTTACTTGCCACAACGACTACCGGTGAGACAATTCGCCGTAGTCTTGAGTGCATTCGTTATTATGGCGGAATCGTAGAGTGGGTTGCATCTGTATTTTCAACCATTGATTCAGTAGATGGAGTACAGGTGGAAGCTTTATTTGATAAGAATGATGTGACTGGATATGAGGCGTATAGTGCACATGATTGTCCGTTCTGCAAGAAAGGACAGAAAATCGAAGCTATGGTGAATGGATTCGGATATTCAAAGCTGTAGATCGCAGGGCATCTGCGTAGGTCATAAGGAATCCTCCCACTTACGCAGGTCCCTCCCCAAGGAGCAGATGCCATGAAAAGTGCGCCTTTCGGCATAAGAACTTCACCCTGGAGGGCTCGTTCTTATGCCAAAAGTCGCAGGGCATCTGCGTAGGTCATAAGGAATCCTCCCACTTACGTGGGCCCCTCCTTATGACAGGGTTCGTCAATCTGCCAATATGTTTGGAAAATATTTGGCGGTTTGACGGTGGCTTTTTTGGAGATTGTTCTGTATGATAACAATATAAGAAGTCCACACGGACAAATAAAGAAAAGAGAACTACTTAGGAGGTTTTTTCAAATGGCAAGTTTATCATTAAAGAATGTATGCAAAGTGTACTCAAATGGTTTTGAGGCAGTTAAAGATTTCAACCTTGATGTTGAAGATAAGGAGTTCGTCATCTTCGTAGGACCATCTGGATGTGGTAAGTCTACAACACTTCGTATGATCGCAGGTCTTGAGGAGATTTCTTCCGGAGAATTAACCATCGATGGAAAAGTTATGAATGATGTTGAGCCAAAGGACAGAGATATCGCAATGGTATTCCAGAACTATGCTCTGTATCCACATATGACAGTATTTGATAACATGGCATTTGGTCTTAAATTAAGAAAAGTACCAAAGGATGAAATTAAGGCAAAAGTTGAGGAAGCTGCAAGAATCCTTGACCTTGAGAAATTACTTGATCGTAAGCCAAAGGCTTTATCAGGTGGACAGAGACAGCGTGTTGCCATGGGTCGTGCAATCGTTCGTAATCCTAAGG
>ENA-ORRW01001361-ORRW01001361.1-human-gut-metagenome-genome-assembly--contig:-NODE-1361-length-24092-cov-10.371095_pt1 | contig 24092 bp, 20 predicted proteins | sample MGYA00242183_ERZ509150 | MGnify/ENA primary metagenome ERZ509150 (study PRJEB26280, sample SAMEA2338639) | human gut metagenome | biome: human gut; feature: human-associated habitat; material: faeces... | reverse complement strand
GATGAAATTTTCATCCGCCTACTCTACACGAATGACTTGTGAGAGGACGCTTATACATGCCAAATTTACACTGTGAACCGCACCACAGAATCTGCCAATTTACGTTATGGAACTCACGGTTATGGGATGAGTGCCTATAGGATAATACCAAAACTCAATCAGCATTTTTGAAATAAGTGAATTAGGATTTCTTTAAATAAATTTTAACGGAATAAAATAGAATTGTATATGTGATTATGGTAGAATTATGCTATTAATGATTTTGACAATCGAGATTTGTAAGACTAATTTGAGCAAAGCGGAGAAATATCTCTGCAATCATTGACAAAAATTGCAAAAACTCTTGACATGGAAAGAGAACTGAAAAGTTATGATATATTTAAGTAGTTTTAGATTAAGTAAAAGAAAAGTGAATAATCCTAATATTTATCCCTACAATGTATTCCGAGATAAGTATATTGAACCATTTGTTTTTAGACCCATCACTGTACTTTATGGTAACAACGGCTCAGGTAAATCAACACTCTTAAATATTATAGCCAATTGCTTACAATTAGAAGGGAAAGAATATGCAACAAGTAATTCATTTGGAAGCGTTGATTACTGTGGTTTGTTTTCCAGCGAATGTTTGTATACTTTGGGGGAAGACGACTATGGAAATACAATAAAAAAATTACCGGAAAACAGCCGGTATATTAAAAGTGAAGATATATTGTATGAGATTAAGAAGATACAACAAAAGCAGATATTATCAGATGGCATGGAGTATGATTATGTTAAGAGAGGCATGTCTTTACTTGAAGCAAAGAAATTTTTAGCTTCTAAAGAAGGGTGTAAGCAGGAAGAATATATAAAATTTGCACAGGAAAAATATTCTAACGGAGAGACATCAATGCAATATTTTGAGGAGTATTTACAACCCGATGCATTATATTTATTAGATGAACCGGAGGTTTCACTTTCACCTGCGAATCAGGTTATATTAGCAGAGGAAATTAATAAAATGGCAAGGTTGTTAGAATGCCAGTTTATTATTGCAACGCATTCACCATTTATGCTTGGAACTTTAAATGCCAAAATATATAATCTTGATACGGAAGAGTATGATGTTACAAAATGGAGTGATTTGGATAATGTGCGATACTTTTATAATTTCTTCAAAAAACATGAAGATGAATTTAAAGAAGATTATTTATAAAAAAATATTAGTATGGACAGATATATTTTGAACTAAGGATGTTAATTGATGACAAGATTGAAAGCTCACGATGATTCCGCTTGGCGGAACAACAGCTTCAAGTTTGAAGAGGTGAACGCTTTGAATCTTGAGAAAACCAAATTATATTACAATCAAATAAGAAGTGGAGATTTATGCGATTGTTGTAGAAACTATATCACTTGAAGCTGACTGAATTTTGCCGTTATCTCATAGGCACTCATCCCATAACCGTGAGTTCCATAACGTAAATTGCAGATTTTGTGGTGCGATTCATAACGTTGACCGGGCATGTATAAGCGTCCTCTCACAAGTCATTCACAGCGTAAATGAAAGAAAAACGGTGCAGACAAATATGATTTCCTTCGTGAGCCATGGAGCTGGGATTCTAAAAATTTCGTGAAGCTCTGCTTCACAAAATTTTTGCTCAGAAGCCCAGCGGAATGCCCGGCGAACAGGAACATCATATTTCGTCTGTACCGTTTTTCTTTTTCATTACATAAAGTGACTGCCTTGTGAGAGGGCGTTTATATCTGCCCCCTCACACCCTATAAAGGCACCACAAAATCTGCAAAATCACATTCTAACGTTCCATTTTCCAGTAAGCCGCACTGTAAGGTGCAAGTTCACTGCCACCGCCAAAATCGTGTGTTTCTCCTGTAATCAGATCTATCGCAGTGCCGCATCCGGCGTCAAAATGTGCCATAAAAGGCTGATCATCCGCATTGATTGCTACAAGAACACGTTCAGAATCTGTTTTTCGCTCGAAAATACACTGGCGGTTGGTCAGAAGAACGGAACGGAAATCACCGTAATTCAATGCATTGGAATGTTTTTTTGCCTCTGCCAGTTTGGAAATAAAAGTTGTGAGATCATTCCATTCCGGTTTCTCAAAGCAGGCACGCAGTGCAGGATCGCCCTCTTCTTTGCGGGCTTTTGCACCCCATTCACTGCCATAATAAACGCATGGGATACCCGGCATACCAAAGGCGAGAGCATAGATCAAAGGCAGATGATTTTCGTTTGATAAAATGCTTGCAACTCTGGTGACATCATGGTTATCGACGAAAGAAAGCAGATGTTTTCCTTTGTATAAAGTCCAGTTATCCGGGCCAAACTGACGGAGCAGGGAGTGGTTGATCTCAAACATATTCATGCTGTTAAAACTGGAATACAATCCCTTGTAACACTCGTAGTTTGTGACAGAATGTAACATGGAATCATTCATCCACTGGTTATAATCACCGTGAAGTGTCTCTCCGACAAGGAAAAAATCCGGTTTTAATCCATCGCAGAAAGAGCGGAGCCGTCTGAGAAAATCGTGATCCAGACAGTATGCAACATCGAGCCGTAAGCCGTCAATGTCAAATTCCTCAACCCAGCCTTTGATGCAGGAAAAAATATGCTGGATGACATCTTCATTTCGTAAATTCAGTTTTACAAGATCATAATTGCCTTCCCAGCCTTCATACCAGAGACCGTCATTGTAGTTTGAATTACCGTCAAAACTGATATGAAACCAGTCTTTGTATGGGGAATCCCATCGTTTCTCCAAAACGTCCTGAAATGCCCAGAAACCTCTTCCAACATGGTTGAATACACCATCTAAAACAACCTTGATACCTGCTTTGTGAAGGTTTTTACAGACAGATTGAAAGTCCTCATTCGTGCCGAGACGGGTATCAATTTTGGAGTAATCTCTGGTGTTATAGCCGTGCGTGTCAGATTCGAATACCGGTGAAAAATAAATGGCATTTGCCCCAAGTTTTTCAATATGAGGAATCCAGTCATTTACTTTTAAAATGCGATGTTCTAACACTCCGTCATTTTCAAAAGGTGCTCCACAGAATCCAAGTGGATAAATTTGATAAAATACGTTTTCATAAGCCCACATATTAAAGCCTCCAAATTATTTCAAAATATTAATGGTGCAGAAGTAATGATTCAGTAAATCTGCACATTTTGCATACAGAATATAAAAAATGCTGCATCTATTTACTGCTCATATCGCGCGATTTCTGTGAGCAGGCGCGCTGGGCAGAAATCACAGTGCTGCGGAAACCTCCGGCTTCCAGTGCAGCAACAGCCTCGATGGTTGTTCCGGCAGGGGAGCAGACGGCGTCTTTTAATTCGCCCGGGTGCTTTCCGGTTTCCAAAACCATTTTCGCGGAGCCATAGACAGACTGGGCGGCAAATTTATAGGCCTGTGCCCGCGGCATCCCATCTGCGACAGCGGCATCCGCCATAGCTTCGATAAACATGTATACATAAGCCGGAGAAGAACCGGAAACCCCGATGACAGCGTCCATAAGAGATTCACTGATCACTTCCGATTTGCCGAAGGAGTTGAAGAGTGCCTGAACTTCTTTTAATTCTTCCGGGGTCACATTTTGGTTGACGCACAATGCGCTCATTGCCTCACCGACTAAGGCTGGGGTATTTGGCATGGCACGTACAAGCTTGACTGGTTTGCCAAAGGAGTCCTCAATGGCGGCAATTGTTTTTCCGGCGGCAATGGATACGATCACACATCCTGATTTTACATGAGAGGAAATCTGTGGGATTACTTCATCAAATTTATTTGGTTTTACAGCAAGAAATAAAATATCACTGCGTTCTGCAACCGTTTCATTGGACAGGGTTGTCTCAATGGAATATGTACTCTGCAGTTTTTCTAAGGTAGCTGCGGAATGGGCGCTGGCAATGATCTGACTGGTTGTCACTAACTCTGAGTGTACAATACCGCCGATCATGGCACTTCCCATATTTCCAGCTCCAATGAAACCGATAATCTTATCTATCATATATCCTCCTTGTTTGTGTCCTGTATTTTCTTTCATCCTAGTTCATTTGTTCTGAAAGGTCAACCTTTTAGACATAATTAGGGCTGGAATACTGTAAAAAATGTTACTGTTCACTCGTATCTCGTTCCAGTAACGATTCGCAGACTCATTTAAAGTTTTTGTTTTGCAAAAGGAGTCTGCTCACTCCTGAATCACTTTCTTACACAGCAAAACAGCAAGTGTTTTACTGCTGAGTGAACAGTAACTAAAAAATCATTACATTTTACAGTATTCCAGCCCGTAAAGGGGAGGAAAAAATAACAAACTATAGTTGAAATATACTTTGTTTTTATTTAAAAAATTAGTAGGCTGCCAGAATTTCTTTTAAGGCGGCGATAAATGCTTTATTCTGTTCTTCTGTACCGACACTGACACGGTTAAAACCAAATGCACTGATCATAATTTTCCGCTCCGCAAGGGCAGCACGGATTTCTTTTGGATCATGGTGTGTGTCGAAGTAGATGAAGTTTGCACAAGGTTTTGCAAGAGTGCAGCCTAATTTTGTCAGTTCATCCTCAAGATATTCGCGCCCTGCCGTGGTGAGAGCCTTGATTTTTTTGATGTATTCCTGATCTTTCAAGGCAGCCTGTGCGGCAGCAAGTGCATTGTAGCTGACATTCCATGCCTGACAGGCTTTCATTAGTTCGTCGATCAGCAATGGATCAGCAAAGGTGTAACCGATGCGGAGACCGGCCATGCCATAAATTTTGGAGAAAGTACGCAGTACAAAGAGCGGTCTGTCGTAGCCTTCCTGAATCATTTTGATGAGGCTGTAGTGAGTAGGATCTTCCACGTATTCGAAATAAGCTTCATCTACCACCGGAATGACATGATCCGGGAGTTTACGGATGAATTCTTCGACTTTTGCGGAGTTTACATAAGTTCCGGTCGGGTTGTTTGGATTGCAGACGATAACCATTTTTGTCCTGTCTGTAATGGCTGCCAGCATCGCGTCAAGGTCGTAGCAGTAATCATCGGTCAGTGGGAGAACGACACGGACACCGCCGTTATCGCTGACCATATCCGGAAAAGCTTCATAAGTTGGAGCACAGTACACCACTTCGTCCCCATAATTGATAAATACTTCACCAAGCATATCGATGATCGCAGAGGAACCGGCACCGATACAGACATGATCTACGGTAAGACCATAGAGATCAGCCAGCTGTTTTTTGAGATCGACTGCATAGAAATCCTGATACATATAGCTGTTGAGGGAAGCATCCGTAACTGCTTTTTTTACTGCGTCAGACATACCGTATGGATTTTCATTATAATTCATTCGTGTTACATTCTTCGGGGTGGAAGTTTTCTGACGTGCACCACGGTTGCTCTTTGGTTTTGTTTTCATGCTGTCTCTTAATAAACATTCTACATTCATCTTCATAATCTCCTTGTCTTTTATATATATAAATTCAGTTGATAATGGAAACCGGATGCCTTTCCAGGTAGCACCGGAAATTGTCGATCGCCATATCGATCGCACGGATCCTGGATTCTCTTGTGAGCCATGCAATGTGTCCGGTGATGATGGTATTTGGTGCAGTTAACAGTGAACTGCCGTGAACCGGTGGTTCATCTGTCAAAACGTCAAGTCCTGCGGCTAGTACCTTTCTGGTTGCAAGAGCATCCGCAAGTGCCTGTTCATCGATGAGGGCACCGCGCGCTGTATTGATTAAAATGACACCGTCTTTCATTCTGGCGATGGTGTCCTGATCGATCATGTGCTCGGTTGCCGGGGTATGCGGCGTGTGCAGGGAAATAAAATCGCTTCGGGCAAGCAGCTCGTCTAACGATACCTGTTCAATGAAATCATACTCAGCACCTGTTTTTTTGTGGCGGCTGTATGCGAGCACATGCATACCAAATCCCTGTGCCATTTTTGCAAAAGCAAAACCGATTGCACCAAGACCGATCACACCGATCGTTTTGTCATATAATTCGATCTGTCTGGTGACCGATTTACAGAATTCGTTGTGGTTTTCCGGTACAGACCAGTCGATCGTTTTGATACGAGTGTCATGCGTGCCGATATGATGGCAGACATCCATTAATAAAGCGAAAGCGTATTCTGCGATCGTCTGTGAACCGTAGATGGTATTGGAAATGGAAATACCGCGTTTTCTGGTCATTTCCGTATCGAATTTTTCCCATCCGTGTCCTAAGGTGGCAACATATTTTAAATTCGGATGCTGGCTTAAAAATGCTTCATTCATATTGTCCGGACCGATCCACAGTCCGAATACAGCGTCCGCATCTCCGATATAAGTATGAAGTTGTTCTAAATTTGGATAATGTGCAGGAACTTCAATGACAACCTCGTCAATACCGGGGAGCTGCTCCAGTTTTTTCCAGCGTTCTGTAAGTTCCTTTGGAGTGATATCTGTCTGAATAATTTCCTCCTGGATCACAACAATTTTCATTTGTCTGTCACCTCCATTTGTTTATGACTGCTAATATAAATTCAAAAATCATGATTTGTCAAGTGCAAAATTCTTGCAAATCAAGAAATGAAACACAATTGAACAACACTTTCTTCTATAGTTAATATATAGGCGTGTAATATGCACGGACAGATATAAAAATCACATTTTTTACGTTTTACACAATAAAATGATAGAAATTATGTATATTTTGAAAAAAGTATACAAATCTATAAAAATTGGCTGGATTTTGTTGACAGGAAAACAAAAAGTGTGATAAAACAGGTTTAATTTAAAACAGCAGGCAATCAGGCAGCAGACCTGAACATAGCAAAGGCGCTAGGGAATCATCCTTAGCGCCTTTTCTGTACATAGAATATATGCAGAGTACAGATGCTGTTGTTTACAGAAAACAGAAGAACAATCTGTTTCATTAGTTCATAGGAAATGGATGTTTCTTCGGAACAATAAGGAGGATTAGTTATGACGAATACACCTACCACATTTTTTGGCTGGATCATTTTTCTGATACAGCAGTATCACGGATACTATTTACAAGGGCTGCTTACCACATTGGAAACATCCCTCGCAGGTACAATCTGTGGATGCTTTTTAGGATTTCTGGTTGGAATCATCCAGGCAACGGACATCCGGGCGCAGGATAACATGATCAAAAAGATTTTACTTGGTATTCCATGGGTGATCGCAAAAATTTATGTCACGATTTTCCGTGGAACACCAATGATCGTTCAGGCAATGGTAATTTATTATGGATCATCTACAGTATTCGGAATTGATCTGAAACCATTCAATGCAGCGATTTTTATCATCCTGTTAAATACAGGAGCTTATATGTCAGAGACAGTCCGCGGCGGTATCAATTCCATTGATGTCGGACAGATTGAAGGAGCAAAGGCACTTGGAATGGGATATGTTCCGATGATGATCTATATTATCCTTCCACAGACTTTTAAAATTATCGCACCGCAGATCGGAAATACTTTTGTTGCAAATATCAAAGATACTTCCGTATTAAATGTAATCGCTGTCACAGAGCTTTTCTATATCACAAAAGTTGCAGCCGGAACATATTTCAGAATGTTTGAGGCATATACGATCACAGCATTGATCTACCTGACACTTACCTTATTATTTAACGGTTTGCTGAAGCTGATCGAAAAGTACATGGCAGGAAAAGAAAGTTACGAGGTTTTAAATCCGGCAGCCGCAAAATAAATCAGGGGATCAGATGGAAAGAAAAGAGGAACGTGTTATGGCAAGACAATCAATATTTAAGTTTAATGAGAGAGTGACGACTGAGGCAAAGGATGCAACGTATGAATTTCGTGATCCGGTCATCAGTGTCAGGAATCTGGAAAAGAAATTCGGGGAACATGAAGTTTTAAAAGACATCAGTTTTGATCTGTTTGAGGGCGATGTGGTCTGTATCATCGGATCTTCCGGATCAGGAAAATCTACCTTATTAAGATGCATCAATCATTTGGAGACACCGACGAGCGGTCAGATATTATATCATGGCTATCCATTGACGAAGGATGCACAGACGATCAACCGTTTCCGTTCCCAGGTGGGAATGGTGTTCCAGCAGTTTAACCTGTTTAACAATATGACGGTTTTTGACAACTGCATGGCTGGTGTCCACAAGGTGAAAAAAAGAAGCAAGGAATATTCCACCGAAATCTGTATGAAGTATCTGGAAAAAGTAGGTATGGCTCCTTATGTAAAAGCAAAACCACACCAGTTATCCGGTGGTATGAAACAGAGAGTGGCGATCGCCAGGGCACTTGCAATGGAACCGGAAGTATTGCTTTTTGATGAACCGACTTCCGCATTGGATCCGGAAATGGTCGGAGAAGTTTTATCGGTTATGAAACAGCTTGCAAATGAAGGACTTACGATGGTGATCGTAACACATGAGATGGCGTTTGCAAGAGATGTATCCACGCGGACCATTTTCATGGATAAAGGATATATTGTGGAGGATGCACCGCCACAGGAGTTATTTAATAACCCGAAGGAAGCGAGAACCAGAGAGTTTTTAAGCAGGTTTATGCAGGGTTAAGGTTCGTAAAAGACAAATTGTATTTGTTTTTTAATCATAGAATGAGGAGGACAATATTATGAGAAGAAAATTAACAGCAGCACTTTTGACAGCAGCAATGGCAATTTCATTAACAGCCTGTGGCGGATCAGGTGACACAGCTTCGGCAGGGGCATCCACAGGAGAGACAGCAAGTGTGACAGAGGCGGGCGGAACAACAACCGCTTCCGGAAAAGAAGTTCTCCGGGTTGCAATGTCAGCAGATTATGCACCGTTTGACTGGCTGCAGGAGGATGACTCCAATGGAGCAGTGATGACATCGAATGGTTCCTATATGAATGGTTATGATGTTCTTGTCGCAAAATACATAGCAGAAAAACTGGATATGGATCTTGAGATCACACAGATTGACTGGGATGGTCTGATCCTTTCCATCCAGTCCGGAAAAGTTGACTGTGCGATCGCCGGAATGTCCATCACAAGCGAGAGATCCCAGTCGGTAGATTTCTCGGATCCGTATTACAATGCAAATATTGTTGCGGTTGTTGCGGCTGACGGACCTTATGCAGATGCAGTAAATGTCACAGATTTTGAGGGTGCAACACTTACCTCTACACTGAACACAGTATGGTACGATGTATTAGACCAGATCACGGATTATGCGACAAAGGATGCAGCGCTTGATACATTTGCATCTATGGTTGCAGCAGTCCATGCAGGAAAAATTGATGGATTTACCTGTGATATGCCTTCTGCAAAATCTATTTTAGTAAGCAATCCGGATTTAAAGATCATCGATTTTGAGGGCGGTACCGGATTTGAGGTCAGCAATGAAGAGACAGACCTTGGTATCCCTTGCCAGAAAGGAAACACAGAATTAGTAGATAAGATTAATGAAGTGCTCGCCGGACTTTCACAGGAGGACAGAGATGCTATGATGGATCAGGCAGTAGCTTCTCAGCCGGTAAGCAACTAATATGGAACAGACAGCAGTTGAAAAAAAATTTGGAAAATATGTCATGGCTTCCATGATCACCATGTTTCTCCAAAGTGCCTACTCTATGATTGACGGTTTATTTGTCAGCAATCTGATAGGTGACACGGCATTATCCGCAGTCAATGTTGCGTGGCCGGTCATTGCAGTGGTAACTGCAATCGGCACCGGCGTTGGATGCGGCGGAGCCGTAATGATGTCAACCAAACAGGGAGAGGGAAAGAACGAAGAGTCGAACATTGTACGGGCAAATGTCATTCTTGCATTATTGGCATCGAGTATTGTGGTTACGATTCTTTTTCTTATTTTACTGACTCCTCTATTGAAATTAATGGGCGCAGAAGGAGAACTTTTAAGGCTGTCACAGATTTATGGAAGGGTAATGCTCACAGGCGGCGTGCTTCAGATCTTATCCTGTGGACTGACACCTCTTCTCAGGAATGACAACCGGGCGGTCAGTGCCATGATGATCATGGTGGGTGGTTTATTTGCTAACCTTGGTCTTGATTTTGTTTTTATGTATGTTTTTCATATGGGGATTGGCGGTGCAGCAGGCGCTTCACTGTGTGCGCAGTTGTTTACGACTGTGTGCTGCCTGATGATTCTTTGCACAAAGAAAACCGATCCAATCCATCTTTCACAGTTTATGATAAGGAAGGAATACTGGAAAAAAATTTTTAAGACAGCAGTTTCACCGTTTGGAATATCGCTGACCCCTTCTTTATTGATTTTATATCACAACGTTGCGTGTTTAAAATTTGGCGGCGATCTTGCGGTAAATGCATATGCACTCATCAGTTCCACCGTTGGCTCGTACCGTGTGCTTCTGATCGGTGTCGCAGAGGGGATTCAGCCACTGGCAAGTTATGCCTATGGTGCACATGATTTTCATGCGATCCGGAAGATAAGAAACAAGGCGGTCATCACAGCGATGGGGGTGAGTTTCTTCTTATTTATATTTACCATCGCAACAGCCCGGTTTTATCCGGCAATTTACGGATATGAGGGGGAAGCCGCAGAACTTGGGTATCATGCGGTCATGGTGACGGCGGCACAGCTTATTTTTACAGGACTTGTCCGCGTGACCAATTCCTTTTTCTATTCGGTTGGAAAAGATAAATACTCGCTGTTTATGATTTACTTTGATCCACTTATTATGACGCCGCTTACGATCGTGATCCTCCCACGGATTTTAGGACTGGATGGCATCTGGATCACAGCGGTTATGACGCAGTTTATTTTAAACATTGTGGCATTTGGAATGTTTGCAAGTCACGAAAGACAGATGAAAAGGATGGAAGCAGAGAAAGCACTTGCAGGAAAATGAGAGGGATAAGAGGATTGTACAGCAGACAGGTACATGAAAAAGAACGTAACGAAGATGGCCGGTACACCATCAGAGTTACGTTCTTTTTCCTTTCCCTGATCAATTGCGTAAATACTACGCATTACATGAAATAAAATGTTTGTTAATGTTTATATAATAGGAAGAAGCTCCTATGTAATAAAACCAAAGTTATAAAAAAGTGCAGATTAGAAATCTGTAAGATCAGCTTTTCTCTTCTCTAAGAAGGCACCCATTCCTTCTTTTTTGTCATGAGTATCATTTACAACACCGAAGAGGTTTGCTTCCATCTCAACAGCATTTCTGATATCCATATCGTAACCATTGTTGATCGCTGCTTTTGCAACAGATACAGCGTAGCTTCCTTTGGAGATGATCTTTGCTGCCATAGTTTTTGCAGTTTCCATTAATTCTTCTTTTGCAACAACTTTGTTCACTAAACCGATACGGTAAGCTTCAGCTGCATCAATGTTATCGCATGTGAAGATCATTTCTTTGGCACGTCCCATACCAACTAAACGGGCAAGTCTCTGTGTGCCGCCGAATCCAGGAATGATTCCAAGTCCACATTCCGGCTGACCGAAGATTGCATTGTCAGATGCAATACGGATGTCACAAGCCATGGCAATCTCACATCCACCGCCAAGTGCGAAGCCGTTAACAGCTGCGATTGTTACCTGACGCATGTTCATTAATTTGAAGAATGGAACAGAAGCTCTGATACCGAATGCTCTTGCTTCCGGAGCTGTAAAGTTCACCATCTCGGCAATATCAGCACCTGCAACGAAAGATTTGAATGCGTTGTCTTTCTTGTCAGGACCACCGGTTAAGATCACAACTTTGATATCGTCTCTTCCCTCGATCTCTGTTAAAGCTGTGTTTAACTCGTCTAATGTCTCACTGTTTAATGCATTTAATGCTGCTGGTCTTGAGATGGTAAGAACGGCGATCTCGTTCTCCACATCTAATTTTAAATTGTTGAATTCGCTCACGATAATACCCTCCTGAATAGATTGATAAAAAATTAACAATACATGTTATATCTAGAGTACTTCTTTTGAGAGGATTTGTCAATATGAACGTCGATAAACTTTTTCTAAAATCTGTAAAAAATGGAAAATCGCTCCGTTTACATCCGGGGGATTCCTTATTATAATGGGAATATGAGTGAAACATACCTTATGTTATGAGGACTTTGACAATTGCAAAACTTATATAATTTTTTTGAAATTGTTCAAAAGTAACAAAATTTTCGAAAACCCGCTTTCGCTACGTGTCGCTGGTAGCGGTACTAAGAAGCCAGTTACAGCTTACGTTGTATCTGCCTTCTAAGAACCGACCGCTCCCCAGTGTTTTCTCAAGCTTTTGTTACTTTTTCACAATTCAATTTACATTTTGTGAGTTTTGCAATTGAATTTACATTACATATGATGTTGATAATAATTGATATTTGAAGGTAAAGAGGAATAACACATGATTACAGATTACAATTTACAGATTTTAATAGAGCCGTTATTAAATTGGTTTGCGGGGCATGCCCGTGTGCTTCCGTGGAGGGAAGAACCGACACCGTATCGGGTGTGGGTGTCGGAGATTATGTTACAGCAGACGAGAGTGGAAGCGGTAAAACCTTATTTTGAGCGGTTTACGAAGCGTCTGCCGGATGTGGAGGCTTTGGCGGAATGCCCGGAGGATGAGCTGCTAAAACTCTGGGAGGGATTAGGATATTACAACCGCGTGCGGAATATGCAGAAGGCAGCCGTTCAGGTGATGGAAGAATATGGTGGAAAACTTCCGGCAGATTATGAGAAATTGTTGAAACTGAAGGGGATTGGAAGTTACACTGCCGGGGCGATCGCTTCCATTGCATATCAGATTCCGGTGCCGGCTGTGGATGGAAATGTATTCCGCATCCTGACGAGAGTGGCTGCGGACGATACCGATATTATGAAGCCGTCTTTTCGTACCCTTCTGGAAAAAGAGCTGCGGGAAGTCATGCAGGGAATGGAGATGCCGGGGGCGTTTAACCAGGCACTGATGGAACTTGGTGCGACCGTGTGTGTGCCGAATGGTGCGCCGTTATGTGAACAGTGTCCTTGGAACAGTCTCTGTCTGGCAAGGAAAGAGGGCAGGATCGCAGAACTTCCGGTCAGGACGAAAGCGAAAGCGAGACGTATCGAAAAGAGGACGGTGCTTGTCATCCGGGACAATGATAAAGTGGCAATCCGGAAACGACCGGAAAAAGGACTTCTTGCAGGACTCTATGAACTGCCGAATGTTGAGGGGCGATACTCGCAGGATGAGATTGTTCATCTGGTAAAAGAGATGCAGCTTTCTCCGATCCGGGTACAGAAGCTAGAGAATGCAAAACATATATTTTCCCATATCGAATGGCAGATGGAAGGATATGCGGTTTTGGTGGCAGAAGCAGGATTTGACACTGAGGCAGAGAAAATGGCAGCAAATAATCTTATTTTTGTGGACGCAGAAAAATCTCAGGAAAATTATGCGATTCCATCTGCGTTTGCCGCTTACGCAAAATATATGGGGATCAGACTTGGAAATGAAAAATTTCTGGAGACGGATTAGAAAGCATGGAAGTATTACAATTTCCGGGATAAAAAAGAGGGAGCCGGTGCATTGCACCGGCTATTCATATGAAAAAGATTGTGTATGGAAAGTGAAATGCTTCACTATTTTCTGGGAGGAACCTTGCTTACTGGTTAAGCAAGGCAACCTGATCTACTCAGGTATGAAAAAAAGTTCTATGAAAAATTTTCTTGTTGGCTTAACTTATGCTTAGAGTATAAAGTTGAATTGTGTCTATCGTATGATGGCTTTGTGAGAAATTTGTAAATAAAATATGAACAAAATGTTCAAAATTCGGGCTGTAATAAATAATTAAGAAAAAATAAATTGGCTTGTCACAATAAAATATGTATAATAGGAAAGTACTACAACCGTTTCGCAGTCCGGATACAGGATTGCAGACGATCAGTAAATAATTTGGGAAAATGTTGATATTATAATAAGGAAAGTCAGAGGTAATAAAAGATGTACGATTGCATCGTGATAGGAGCCGGAATTGCCGGAGCAGCCTGTGCCAGAAAACTTGCAGAGGAAGCCGGAAAGAAAGTTCTTGTGATTGAGAGACGAAGCCATGTTGGAGGAAACTGTTATGATGTTTTGGATGAATATGGCATTTTAATCCATGAATATGGTCCACATATTTTCCATACAGGTCTGGAAGAAGTTTATGAATATTTATCTAGATTTACGGAATGGTATCCTTTCGGACATGAAGTGGTAGCAAAAGTGGAGGACAAGCTGATCCCGGTTCCATTTAACTTAAATACGCTGCACATGGTTTATGATAAGGAAAAAGCAGATCTTCTGGAGAAAAAACTGATCGAAGCTTACGGTGAGGGAAGCCGTGTGCCGATCATGAAACTTCGTGAGAATGATGATCCGGATATCCGTGAAATCGCACAGTATGTCTATGAGAATGTATTTTTGAAATATACCATGAAACAGTGGGGACAGAAGCCGGAAGAAATCAGTCCGGAAGTGACAGGAAGAGTGCCGGTGCTGATCTCTTATGATAACCGTTATTTTCAGGACAAATATCAGGGTGTGCCAAAGGATGGCTTCACACCGATGTTTGAGCATATGTTAGATCATGAGAACATAGAAGTTGTTCTGGATACAGACTGCAGGGATGTCTTAAAGTTTACAGGGAATGAGATCCTTTTTGAGGGAAAACCATTTGAGGGAGATGTCATTTACACAGGAGCGCTGGATGAGCTTTTTAATTGTAAATTCGGCAGACTGCCATATCGTTCGCTGGATTTCCATTTTGAGCATTATGATGAGGATTCTTATCAGGGACACAGCGTGGTCAACTACACGGTAAGCGAAGATTACACCCGCATTACGGAGTTTAAATTTCTGACAGGACAGAAAAATACAGATGGAACTACAATTGTAAAAGAATATCCGTTTGCATATACGGGTGCGGCGGGCGAGATTCCCTACTACGCGATTTTAAATGAGGAAAATCAGGTGCTTTACGGGAAATATAGGGCGCTCACAGCAGGACTGCCGAAGTTCCATTTATTAGGCAGGCTTGCAGAATACAAATATTACAATATTGATGCCATGACGAAAAAAGCCATGGAACTGGCAGATGCCATTATGAATCAGTAGGAAAGGTTATCATTATGAAGTTACTTACATTTGCAATTCCATCTTATAATTCGCAGGATTATATGGAACACTGCATCCTGTCTCTGCTTCCGGGTGGGGATGATGTTGAGATGTTGATCGTGGATGACGGATCAAAGGACCGCACCGCAGAGATCGCAGACGAGTACGAGAGAAAATATCCGGGAATCGTGCGTGCCATTCATCAGGAGAACGGTGGGCACGGAGAGGCAGTAAATGCCGGAATCCGTAATGCCACAGGACTTTTCTTCAAAGTTGTGGACAGTGACGACTGGGTGGATTACGAAGCCTATATGAAGATTTTAAAAAAATTGCGTGAACTTGCTGGCGGAGATACCGTGCTGGATATGTTCATTGCAAATTATGTTTATGAAAAAGAGGGTGTACGGCACAAAAAAATCATGCGCTATTCTTCCCTGCCGCAGGATAAGATTTTTACATGGAATGAGGCAGGAAGATTCCACAAGGGACAGTACATTCTGATGCATTCTGTCATTTACCGTACACAGCTTCTGCGGGAATGTGGGCTTGAACTGCCAAAACATACTTTTTATGTGGATAACATTTATGTGTACAAGCCATTGCCAAGCGTAAAGCATATGTACTATATGGATGTTGATTTTTACCGTTACTTCATTGGACGTGATGATCAGTCCGTCAATGAAAAAGTGATGATCGGTCGTATTGACCAGCAGATCAAGGTAAATAAGATTATGATCGATGAGTTTGATCTCTGGAAGATCCCGAATCCAAAACTGCGTCATTATATGTTTAATTATCTTGAGATCATCACAGTGATCTCAACGATCATGCTGATCCGCTCCGGCACAGAGGAGAATCTTGAGAAAAAACGTGAGTTATGGAAATATATCAAAGACCATGATATCCGTCTGTTCCACCATTTGAGAAACGGTATTATGGGAAATGCGATGAACCTTCCGGGAAGAGGCGGAAGAAAGATTTCAGTTGCAGCTTACAAACTTTCACAGAAAATTGTTGGATTTAACTAAGGATATGGTGATCATGTATGTACGTTAGACGGTCAAATATGGAAGATATACCGGCAATGATGGATTTATATGCACAGGCAAGGGTTTTTATGCGTGAAAATGGAAATCTAAACCAGTGGGATGAAAATTATCCATCGAGAGAGTTGTTGGAAAAGGATATTGCCTTTGGAAACAGCTACATTGTAGAAGATGATGAGAAGAACCTTGCAGCAACATTTGCTTTTATAAAAGGTGAGGACCCGACTTATTATGGGATTGAGAATGGAGCATGGCTGAATCATGAGCCATATGGAACCATTCACAGACTTGCGGGAAATACTTCTTATCATGGAATTGCCAGTGGATGTATTAGCTGGTGTAAGAGCCAGATTGGAAATCTGAGAGCAGACACCCATGAGGATAATAAAATCATGCAGCATTTGTTGGAAAAGAATGGATTCGTGCGATGTGGAATCATTCATCTTGCAAATGGTGCGCCAAGAATCGCCTATCAGTTTGCCGGAGACAGCGCAGACTACTGGAGTGTGAGGGAAGTTCCTTCCGGTGGGCGTGGCTTCGGAATTGCATCCATGGTACTTGGCATTATCGCACTGGTATTATTCTTTTCCTTCGTGAATATTCCACTTGCGATCCTCGCCATTATCTTTGGTATCATCCAGTTGACGAGAAAGGCACCAAAAGGGATGGCAATCTCCGGGATTGTCATGGGCATAAGCTCACTCTTTCTGTTAGTCATTTTCTGGACTTGTATGTTTGTGTCAGTTGCCAGAACAGAAAGCACAGATAACAGCACTTATTATTATGAAGGATCTGAAAATGATGATGCTTCCGGTGATTATTATGATGGCTTATATGAGGGCTATCAGCAGGGATACAAAGATGGCTATTATGATGGCTACTATGGCTACACACCGGATGAAGAATTCTATGGTCATACACCGGATGACGGCTTCTATGGTTATCTGCCAAATGATGATTCTTATAATTTTCATGAGAAGAACGGCATATATTATTAATAAAGAAATGACAGCCGGGGAATCCGTTTGAGACAGAAAAGCAATGAAAAACAACAATTCATTATAAAAAGAGCAGCAGGATTTCTGCTGCTTATTTTTGCGTTTACAGGGATCATTGGTATTTGCGTGGAAAAAAAGGACAATAAGATAAGAACCGACAGTGGGATGGAGACAGAGAGAATGGCAGAAGAGAACACGAAAGCAGCATCAGGAAAAATCAAAGAAGAGGAAGTTAAGAAAGTGGCTTTGACATTTGATGATGGACCAAATCCGGATCATACGGAGACACTTTTGGAAGGCTTGAAAGAGCGGAATGTGAAGGCAACTTTTTTTCTTCTGGGTGCGGAGTGTAAAAAATATCCCGAGATCGTGAAGAAAATCCATGCAGACGGACATCTCATCGGCGTTCATTCCTATGAACATGTGAATCTTTCCAATCTCACGGATCAGGCGGCGATGGAGCAGGTGGACAAAACAGACCAGATTATTTTTGGACTGACCGGAGAACATGCGCAGTATATCAGACCGCCTTACGGCTGCTGGAAATGTAATCTCGATTATGAGACAAAAATGATCGAGGTGCTGTGGGACGTCGATCCGCTCGACTGGAAGACAGATAATTCCAGCGTCATTGCAAAGCGTGTCATGGATAAAGTGCAGGAAAATGATATCATTCTGCTGCATGATGCCTCGGATTCATCCGTAAATGCAGCGTTTCTGATTATTGATGAATTGCAGGGAGAGGGATATTTGTTTGTGACGGTCGAGGAACTGATACTGGAATAATTTACAAATGTAAAATGCTATGATAACAGAAACAGAGGTAACACAATGTATATTGTGTTACCTCTGTTTCTTGCTTTATATATCGGACAGAGTTTCCATTACTTAACCCCTTTTTCAAAAAAATTTATTCAAGTATGTGAGGAGAAAAAATATGAACACAGCTCAGCCAATCCGCTCAGAACAGGAACTGAAAGATTTTATGAACTTTTATGAACAGGTACAGTATCATCCGAGAAATCAACTGCTGCTTACGATGGGGCTGAATACCGCATTAAGGATTTCGGATCTTCTTTCTTTACAGTGGAAGCAGGTATATGACTTAGAAAACCGGAGCGTAAGAGAACATCTGCTTCTTGTGGAGGCAAAGACCGGAAAAGCATCGAATATTTATCTGAATGAAAAAATAACTGTCCAGCTGCAAAAATACTATCAGTTTTTAGCGTCTGGACGCAGTTTTGAGATCAGCGGGGATGCGTATCTTTTCTGTGGAAAAGACGCAGATCCAATCTCAAGGGTGCAGGCTTACCGGATTATCCGCAAGGCGGCAGAAAACAGCGGACTAAGCGGCGTGATCAGCCCACATTCCTTACGGAAAACATTTGGCTATTATGCGTGGAAGCAGGGAGTTCCACCGGTACTTCTCATGGAGATTTATCATCATTCCTCTTTTGACATCACCAAACGTTATCTTGGGATCGAGCAGGATGACAGGGATGAGGTTTTCCGCAAAATCTGTTTATAAGGGACAGGATTTTCCTTCCAATAAAATATCTGAACAATATGCATTGTAATCAATGTGGTTCCATGATTCCGGAACGCAAAACAGAGGTAACACAATATACAATGTGTTACCAGTATCTGAAACGGATGGAGTACCGTTTTTAATATACGCAGTATTTATGGAAAAATACAAAGCCACATGGAGGTTACAATGCTTAAATTATCTTTAAAACCGGGAGAATACATTGATATAGGAGAAAACATCCGTGTCGTTTTTTCCGGTGGTTCTGCAAATAACATTCATCTTCTTGTAGACGCACCACGCGAATACAACATTGTGCGCAGTAATTCCATGAAGCAGAAGGACAAAAAAGAATACTATCGTGAGCAGACAATCTCGGAGGAAGCAAGGCGTGAGATCGCAGGAATCTTAATGCGTGAGAAGCACGCAGCTTCTGAGATAACGGACAGACCGGCTGCAAAAAAAGCCATTTACACAGTCAGCCACAGACGGTAATAATGCCATGCTAACCTAGGGGCGTGGTTTATTATACAGGCACTTTGTGCCAAAATCCTGATTTTTTCAGGAAAAAGGGAATGGAATCCCGAAAATAAAAAATTATTTTAGCGGCAGAATGACCGCAACACACGGAGGTAAAAATTATGGTAGTACAACACAACATGCAGGCAATGAACGCCAACAGAATGTTAAACGTTACAACAGGACAGCAGGCAAAATCCACAGAGAAATTATCTTCTGGTTACAAGATCAACCGTGCAGCAGATGATGCAGCAGGATTAACAATTTCTGAGAAAATGAGAAAACAGATCCGTGGTCTTGATCAGGCTTCCACAAACGCACAGGACGGTGTTTCTTCTGTACAGACAGCAGAAGGTGCTTTGACAGAAGTTCACTCTATGTTACAGAGAATGAACGAGTTAGCAGTTCAGTCTGCGAATGGAACAAATGCACAGTCTGATAGGGATGCGATTCAGGCAGAGATTACGCAGTTAACAACCGAAATTAATCGTGTATCTGAAACAACAAAGTTTAATGAAACTTATTTGTTAAAAGGAGATACCAAAACAACAAAAGACGTTTATTTTGGAACATCAAGATATGGAATTAAAGCGGGTACCACATTATATGATGCTGACAAAAACACGTTAACTGCAGATAAGTTAAAAGCAACCTTGGCAAAGGGCGGAAAAGTGTATACGGATAACGCTGCAACCCAATTAGCTAAAAAAGGTGTTGACTATGCGTATGTAACAAAATTTTATGATGCTAATGGAAAAGAAGTTTCAGCAGAAAAGGCTGCAACAGGTGGTGCAGCAGTGTATGGCGATAAAAATGCACAGATTAAAATTTCTGATGATGGAGCAGATTTAATAACCAACAAATATGTTACAAAGGATTCTGTAAATGGTGACTTAGTATTTAATCTTCATGTAGGTGCAGATTCAGAAATTAATAACAAGATTTCGGTTACCATTGAAGAAATGAGTTCAAAAGGTTTAGGTGTGGAAGGACTGAAAGTTGATACTGAAGATGATGCTACAGTATCAATTGACACAATTTCAGCAGCAATCCAGAAAGTTTCTTCCCAGCGTTCTGCTCTCGGTGCTGTTCAGAACAGATTAGAGCATACGATCGACAACTTAGACAACGTTGTTGAGAACACAACAGCAGCTGAATCCCGTATCCGTGATACAGATATGGCTGAAGAGATGGTTAACTACAGCAAGAACAACATTCTTGCTCAGGCAGGACAGTCTATGCTTGCTCAGGCTAACCAGTCTAATCAGGGTGTACTTTCACTGTTACAGTAAAAGTAAATATTTACAACACAAATTAAAAGGGATTCTTCGGAATCCCTTTTGGTGTATATGGATATATACGGTTAAAATACGTGAGGAAAATATATTGGAAGATTTTACTATTTTGCATCTGTCAGACCTACATGCAAGCAGGAAAGATGGAACATTGACAGAACTTTTTAAGAATTTGTTAGATGATATAAAAGATCAATCACAATATTGTGAAAATATTATTATTGTAGTAACGGGCGATTTAATTCATAAGGGAATATATATGTATCGAGAGTCAGTTCTTGAGTTTTTCAGGCAAGTAGATGATATATTAACGGTTAAAATAGAGGGAGAGGTTCCAGAACGTAAAGTAAAAGGTCTTTATATCGTTCCGGGAAATCATGATAAGAGAAGAGATCCGGCGAAGGAAAAACAACAGAAGGATTTAGGGGAAGAAAAGAAGCAGGAGAATTCAGAGGAAGAAAAGAAGCAGGAGAATTCAGAAGAAAAAAAAGAGCAGGAGCCTTCTGATCGTGAGATAATAAGAAAATACCACACTCCGATTGTTACAAGTAAAAGAAAAAATAATCCTGAATTTTATAAAGAGCATTGGAGTCATTTTATAGATAAATTTAGCGAGTACACAAAACTCGTGAAGGAAATATATGAAATTTTTGACCTTAATTATTTGAATAACGAGCTGTTTGGAGTTTATGTTCAACAGCTTAATGGGCATAATATTGCATTTATAAGTTTGAATACAGCCTGGAGTTGTTTAGGTGATAAAGATGAGCGGAATCTTGTGTTGGGTGATTTTCAATTAAATCAAATTTGGAAAAAGTATAATGAAAAGTTAGGTGAAGGAATTGACTTAACGATTGCGATGGGACATCATCCGTTGGATTGGTTGACCGGCAAGGAGGAGACTTTCGTACGTGAACAGATTATGTCGCGTAATCGATTGAATGTGGATGTATATTTAAGTGGGCATATACATGATCGCAGTGTGGTAAATTTACAGACTCCGGGACATTCGCTTACAACATTAGTATCCGGCATCGGATGGCCGGATGACGGAAAAACAGATAGACAGGCTTCAAATGCATATCATAATTACGCTTGGTATACATTTAATCTCGATTTGAATTCGATAGATGTATATGTGCGTAAAACAAATGAACAGGGAAAATTTGAAGCAGATATAACATTTTATCCGGATGCGAAGTCAAAGAACCAAAAGAAGATGGTTATGCCACTTAATGCCAATCGTGTTTTGACATATTTTGATCTGACGACAATGACTAATAGAAGTTCAAAAGCATATTATATATCAGATGAAATTCTTCGTGTCATGCAGTCTTATATCAACACAATGCGTGCAATACAAAAGGCGGTATTTATTGAATTTGAAAAACGACGTATTGATATATACGAACAGCTATTACACATTCCGAAACCGAATACCAAAAAGGTCAGAGGACAGAAAAAAGAGAATGAATCATCGCTTAAAGAATTGTTTCTTATTGGTAATGAAGGGGATGACTGTAGTAAACAAAGAAAAAATTATGCCGAGAAAAATTACGAAATGATGGGAAACGCTTTTCAAGGCTATTTATTTGATATTTGCAATAAGTTAAGAGATGTATATGTGCCAATGTATATTAGAGAGGTTCACACATGTGCGGGGAATATGAAGGAATTGCCGGTAAATGCATTAAAGAGTGTGAGTCCAGACGATAAGATCAATATGTTTACGTTGGATAAACGAATATGATGATACTTACAAGCAACAAAGGTCAAAATAAATGGGGTGAATTTAAAATATGAAGAAGGAAATGACATTAAAAAAAGAAATTGGAAAACAGTATAGTAGAGCTATTTTTTTTACAATATGTCCGTTGATAATTCCGTTTATCTTTTTAATTCCAGATATTATAATAAATAGTATTTCAAAGTGGATTATTTCGTTACTTTTATTAGGAATCGATGTATATTTTGTTTTAAAATTGAGTAAACAAGATGCTTACAATATTTGTAAAGCAGAGCAGGTATCTTCAAAATGTCGAAATTATCAAATATCGAAAACGATATTAAATAGACTTTCAAATTGTGAGACGATTAAGGGAAATTTAATAAAAGACGAAACTTATCATCCGTCATATGACTATAGAAAGAATATTTTATTATATAATCCACATCAATATATAGAAAGAGTATGTGAAGAATTAAAGTCTCTAATTGCTGAAATTACAAATATTGAATTGGAGTATATATCGGTGGCTTTTATATATCAATATCCTTTATATGCGAAGGATGAGTTGAGCAATTGGAAATGGATAACTGGAAAGAATACTACTTCTGGAACGCAGTTAAAGGATTTTGTAAAACAAAAAGATACATATTTTCACTATTTGATTACACAAGATATTTCAGCTGATTTTGAAAATGACAAGTCAAAGCTTTTTTCAAAACATTATCATGCTGGAGAAAAGGATTTAAGACATAATGAAACAGGATCGATATTTGGAACAAAGGTATCATTTAAAAATAATAATTTTACATTTTGCACAGGTTATTTGGTTATATCTTCATATGGAAAAAAATTTTGTTCTGAGTTAAATGATAATGAAAACTATAAAACAGAGAATGAATTTAAAGAAATTTTATTTGATTCAGTTCTTCCGCCGTTTAGACATCTTATTGAGACTGAATTGGGATTTATGTACATGCGTCATAAACATAGAGGAAGAAAGCCTAAAAAATAAGTGAAAAGGAAAGGGGAAGACAGAAAATGAAGAGAATGATGATTATGGGGCTGCAACCAAAATCTCATTAGGTACAGGTGTGAAAGGTAATATATAATCACAGGATGATGTGGATTTTTACAAATTTGTTCTTAAGAAACGGACAAACTTAAAAATTGCATTTTCTCATGAGCCGATAAATAGTGATTATACATTTGGGACTGTAAGACTTTATAGTGAGGAGTCAGGGGGGGAGTATTCCTGATAATGAGGAGAATGAAACTATATACATACATGGAGATTCAGCTAAGAATGTTTCGAGTAGTTGGAGATCTCTTCCAGCAGGAACTTACTATGTAAAGATAGAGAGATATGGATCTGATTATTGTAATGATGATTACAACTTGAAGGTGGCAAAGTATTAAATATTGGTAATAAAATGGCTGATTCAAGGAAATGATTTTATACGATAAAATATAAATATAGGTGTATAAAAATAAAACACATGCCACTCATTTAGCGATATGGGTGGCATCATTTCTTTAGAGCCCGTGAAATAATCTCTGTAAATTCAACACTATAAAGGTCTTCTATGATAAAATATTAAAATCATAGGAGGCCTTTTATTATGGCAACAGAAAAAAAGAAGTTTACAAACCAAAACCAATGACCGAAGGAAAAAGAAATCTTATCCAGGGTCTGCTTCAGGAGTAAGATATCCAATCTGCTGAGGATATTCAGGATGCTTTAAAAGATCTGCTTTCCGGAACAATTCAAGATATGCTTGAAACGGAAATGGATGATCATCTAGGCTATGACCGTTATGAAAGATCCGGTGAGCCTAACTACCGTAATGGTATGAAATCCAAAACTGTCCGCAGTAAATATGGTGAATTT
>ENA-ORRW01001355-ORRW01001355.1-human-gut-metagenome-genome-assembly--contig:-NODE-1355-length-24131-cov-16.739242_pt1 | contig 24131 bp, 26 predicted proteins | sample MGYA00242183_ERZ509150 | MGnify/ENA primary metagenome ERZ509150 (study PRJEB26280, sample SAMEA2338639) | human gut metagenome | biome: human gut; feature: human-associated habitat; material: faeces... | reverse complement strand
CTTCATCAGCAGTGCCGTGGTTCCAGTTCACGCCACCCTGAGTCTGCTGGCAGTCAGAAATCTTGACGTAATGCATCTGGAAGGTGCCATCAGCCTTTTTGGTGGTATAAACGCCGTACTCTTCGCCATCGTTATACTGGCTGCCTGCAATATAAGCGGCAGGAACTGCAGTGTAGCCTTCGGCATCCTGGTCGGCGTAGACAACGGAACCGTCGTCGTTCACCTTGTAGAAGGATTTGGCGCCGATGCGGTAAACGGGAGTGCTGTGCAGCATGGTCTCGTTGTTGGGATGGTTGGCAATAGCAGTATTGTCAACGGGCTGTTTGGTGTCTTCCATTGCGTAAGCGGTGATAGGAGCCATGCAGCTGGCGGCCATTGCCATACCCATCACGGCGCTTGCAACGCGCTTGTAACATTTCATTGGGGTAATCTCCTTTCAAATAGTGGATTCGAACTAAGCTTTCTCCTTTGACTCCTGCCGTTCCTGCATACGCCAGGTCAAAAGTCAAGCCCTGCATATCCGCGTCCTCTCGACGCTGACTGCATCAAAACACGATGTACTTGGCAGCAATGAGGGATTCATCGCTTCCCTCGCCTGACCATTCTTGCAACACCGCAAGGCCCGTCAGTCTACCATGTGATGACTTGATGACGCAGATATGCACCATGAGTTCGCCCTTATCAGGGAGCTCTGGGGCTTACTGCTCTGAGCCACTGATTTTATTATCTGCGACTCGCACACCCACGCAAGCACAAACATCACGTTTTTTTCGCATTTTTTTCACTTTTTTCAAAATTTTTCTTACCTTCGCGTTTTTTACCATATATTTGATGGTTTTACCATCTTTTGTCATAGTCAATTCATAAATATATGGTATAATTTTCTCATAAAAAGTCGGAGGGAAATGATGGTTGCAGAGAAAAGAATTTACAGCACCACGGCATTGCAAAACTGCTATCGTGCATTGCGTTCCGCTCGCTGGAGTGTGAGACGTAAAGACGAGCATATGACCCGCTGCTGTGAAGTGCGTGAGCTGTATGCCAAGTGCCAGGTAAATTTGGGATGTGTTCTTTTTGACCCGGATATGTCTCCAGCCAAAGATTATCTCGACATGGTTAAAGACAAAAAGGTGACCAAAAGACGGTTAGACATCCAATTAAGAAATTGCAAGCGTTTTCTGCTGTATCAGTTTGATGAAATCGAAAAGGATATTGCCGACGCTTCTCTTGCAAAATCATCCTGACAAAGAAAAAGCTGCTCTCCGTTTTCAGGAGAACAGCTTCTTTTTTAATGATTTTCCTTGCCAAAAATCAGGTCATGAATGCCCGGAATGTCATAGGGGCTAACAATGCGCGGCGCAGGAGCATCCTTATCTGTCACCTTGAACTTTTCAGGTTCATCCGACACGATGACGCTTGCGTGCTTCCAGTCGTCGCCTTTCAGGAACTGTGCATAGCGCATACCGAGCATTTCCTTGATAGACAGGCTCTTCAGCTGCATCGCGTAGGTGCAGACTGCTACTGTAGGTGCATAGTCTGTCACAACATTCCGGCACGACAAACGGAACTGAGCCACACTTTTATCCACCGTAATGACTTCACGGGTCATGAGGTCTATAACGACCATAACGAGCTGGTCAGAATCCGTAGTGAGAGCAAAGCGGTCCTTGACAGTCGCGGGTTCAAACTGCTCACCCGTCTTGCCATCCCGAACCATTACGCCGCAGAAAGCGTTCTCCATCTCAGAGAATTTCTCCCCAGAGTAGGATTTTACAGTGAGGGCGGCATAACGGAACCCGTTCTGAAAGCACTTCTTGATATCGAAATCTACATACTCAACGGCACCATTCTTACCGCTGCAGCGGCGGTCGCCGGAATGAACAGCGCCGAGCGTCTCGTCCTTAGGGTTCGCGTAGTAGATGAACTTTGCCTTTTCCTCTCCGTAGAACACAACCGAGAGGTCCAGGTCGATGCCATTCCACAGGTCAGGGCCATCGTTTCCCTTCCAGTAAAGGAATGCACGGAGCACATTTCCGTCCGGCAGATTCGTGCGAGAGCCGCAGGCTGCAGCACGCATGGCGGAAGTGACCTGGCGGGGATTATCCGGAAAAATCAGTTTATTACAATGGCAATCTGTGTCAATGTAGACGCTCTTCGGTTCGGTATCCTCCGCGCGAAGGACCTGCCACAACTGATTGAAGATATCGCGGGCCACACGCTTGCAGATATCCTCAGACAAAGGTTCAATGTCCCGTTCCAGAGCTTTGCTGGCAGCGCCGTTTGCCTTGCCGGTTGCCAAATGCACAGGATTGTTGCGGTTTCGGAAATGGTTGATGAGCTGAACCAGCACACGCGGTTCGATGCTCTTGCACACCGAGATAAATCGGAACAGAACATTTTCCATCTGCTGTTCATCGGAGCAGTTGCGCAGCGCAAAGTCCAGATTTCGGGCAAACATACCGGGCCGCATCATCAGATGAGCGGAGAGCAGGTCCACATTGACCGGCTTTTTCATGAGCTCCTGCAGCTTGGAGTTGTATGTCTCAATCTTAACGCCATTGCGAATCTTCGTAAAAATCTCATAATCTTCCTTGAAGATATAAGAGTAATCACCCGGATGCAGGCGTTCGCCCAATCGCTTGAACTCTTCGGGATGCAATGCAAAGCCCTCGTTCTTATCAGTGTGCTCCAGAAGTTCCAGCAGCTGACGGCGTTCACCGCGCTTAAAGTTCCGGAATTTCGGGGCTTTCGAAAGACTCACATCCTGGTCGCTCATTGCTGCGGCCAGGCGCAGCACATCGGTAGAGCTCTTGAAATCCCGGAAGCATGCCTGTTCCCGCCATTCGGGGCGGGAGACAATGCGGGACACATACAGACCAAGATTTTCCTTGCACGGGATATGCTTGTGTTTCATACGGTCCATCAATTCGGACGTAAAATTCACGTCGTGCATCAGCGTATCGAAAACGCAGGATGCCTCATCAGGAGACAAAGGAGAATGCCCGGTAATGCTCTGTACGGCATAGCGGTAGATTTCCTCCTCATCACACGCCGGAATCTGTTTCACAGCAGGAAGATGGCTGCGGTCCAATGTGGGACAGAATTTGACCGGGTCGAAATCCGGCTGCCATTCGCCGCAGGTCAGATAATTGAGGAAATTGACAACATACAGGTCCACAAGGTCGGCTTCCATTGCATCGTCCGGAAAATTCGGCCAGATGGGAGAAGTCTGAGAAATTGCCTTGCCATCCTCCGTGACGCAGTCATACAGCGCAGACCAGGTCTTGAGGAAGTCGTTGTATTCCGCCTTGCAGCAGGCATCAAAGAGGTCTCGCGCCATAATATAGCCGTATTCCATCAATTTCATGTTTGCTGAACAGACATAGCGTTTTTCCACCGCTTTCTCCCCTTCTTGTGCGGGCATGGGTGGTACGATGCCGCGATGATGAGCAAACGTGATACGGTTAAAATCATAAACAGTCAGCATAATGACCTCCTAACAAAACAAAAATCCCGCGCCGAGAAAAACTCGACACGGGTGGATGAGACACGTAATAGATACGGAGAGCATATCCGCTAACGTGTTGAAGTCAGCAGCACAAAAAATGCGAGCCGACTTCCTTGTTCTTCTAAAAATGAAGGAAGCGGATATATAGCCGTATTGTTATGTTCTCGAGCCGTGACGGAGAGCGAAACCGCTGACATGATTTCATATTATCTTCAAGTAGAAGGAAGCGGTCTCATAGCCATACACGAAAATGCTCAAACTTTAGGTTCTTTGCTATCATTTGAGCCAGTAGATATATTGTACCACAATATATGGCAAATTACAAGACTAAAACACTACATATTGTGTTTGCTTTTTGCGTCGGAAACAAGATATCCCCCGGCTGTCATGTTCAGAACGTCCACCACACACCAAACAAAAAGCCGCCTACCCAAAAAGAGCAAGCGGTATTAACCTTGGTAAGATTTATTGCATTGAGCACTCAAACGTCACCGTACCAGTCCAGTTGCCAGGAGCGAGAACTGCATTCACGGAATAATCAGAGCTTGTTCCGTTTCCCAGCATATCGGTGCGATTCCATTCGATTTTTGGCGTTGTGATGGTCATAGATACGTCCGTTGCACCTTTCGATTGCAAGGGCGTGGCGGTGGTCTTAACCCGAACAGTCCCCTTGAGAGGGATATCCCCCATTAAAGTGACCGGAATTGTGCCAGTCTGGATGCCAGTACCATCCGAACCATTCAGCGTGATTTCTTCCGGAACGGTCAAGGTGTAAAAGCTGTCCACTTCCGCTGTGACCTGCGTTGAAGTATCCTTGGAAGCGCTCAGCCAGGCGGTGTCATTAGAATCCGAGTCGGGTGTATCTGCCGCAATCGTATCATCGGCATCTATGACAGCGTCATCCGAACCAATTGGTTCAGAGAACGCTAAGACTGGACAGGCAAGCGTCAGCGCGGCAAGAATTTCTGCCCCTACAGCTTTCAAACGCATACAGTTCCCTCCTTTCCAAGAAATTCATCACTTATACTGTTTCTCGCAGCTGAATGTTGCCGTGCCGGTCCAGTGTCCGGGGTCAAGCTCCGCAGAGACTTTGCAAGTTGCACTCGTTCCATCGTTCAGCAAATCTGCTCGGGACCACTCGCTTTTGGTCCGATTGGATACCGTGACAGCAGCGGTTTTGCCCGCAGTGTTGGTCATGGTTCCACCGTCCACAGATACCACAATCACCGCATTCTCCTCGACATCACCTTTCAAAGTCATGGTGATGTCAGCCGTATATGAGCCAGGGCCACTGTCAACGCCTGTCAGCTTAACAGTTTCGGGAACCGTAATCGTATAGACCGCCGTTGCGCTCGCAAGCAGCTGAGTGGAAGCCGTTTTCGGCAATCCTTTACCGGTAGAAGTAGCAGCGCCCATCGTACTCAGACAATTCGAGCACAGAGGCTTTCCGTTAATGGTCGTTGCATAGACATTTGCATCCGTAATTGCGGTATAAGTAGCGCTCTTATCCGACTCAACGCCTTTAATCGAGTTTACCTTGTTGTACGCCTCGAATGTTTTGGCGTCATCAGCGGCCGGGGTTGTCACAGTGAATTTCTGCCCACAGACCGAACATGTCCGTGTAGCGGTATCGGCAAATCCGAACGACACATTCAAAAGAAAAGGAGACAGCACTGCCAAAAGCATAGCAAAGCGCTTGATAGCCTTCATGTTCATCCCCTCCTTATGCTGCCGTAGATGTATCAGGTTGTGTGTTTTCTGAATCCGGAGTTTTAGTTTCGGCTTCATCCTCTTTGGTTTTTGCTTTGCTTTCAGCTTGCTCGGAATTTCCCTCAGCCGAATCCGCACCAGTATCAGTGTTCTCTGTATCATTGGCTATCTCCGGTGCTTTTTTGCACAGTGCGCCAGCAAACATGTTCTCTTTGTTCGTCACGCTGCTGGTATCCCAGCCATCTGTCGGCGAAGCATCCGAGAGAGAAAGACAACCGGCAAAAGCTTCACTCATATCAGTTACTTTCGAGGTATCCCACTTCTCCATCCCGGCAATAGACTGCAAAGCCTCACACTGATAACACATCCTGTTCATCGTTGTGATGTTCGACGTGTTCCAGTTCTCTAATCCACCAATGCTGGTGAGCTTCTTCATTCCGGAAAAAGCAGATGCCGCAGAAGTCACCTGCGAAGTATCAACGTTCTGATACTCGATGTTTTCAATGTCGGCAAATGCCTCATTTTCATCAAAAGAAATGCTGTTTCCCTCACCAAAGACAAGTGTTCCGCCAGCCGAATTCGTGACGTAGAGCCGGTTCTCGCCTTCTTTTACAAAAGCCAGAATTGCACTGGAGCCGATTCCAGAGACATCAAATACTTTGGCCGATTCCGGGACCTGATAGCCGCCAAAGGAAATCGCCTTGATTTCAGTCCCGGATTCCTTGAGCTGCGTCATTGCCTGCGCCAGGTTTGAAACGTTCATCGAAGCTGTCGGCGCAGGTGCCACGGTGCTGTCGGAATCCTCGTTCGGAAATTCATTATCGGACTCATCATCAGATGCGGTAGAAGTATCGTATGTCACGGTACGGTTATCGGAAGTGAAATTATAGCTGCTCAAAGCGCTGGAAGGGTTTCCGGCAATGGTAAGACCCATCTTGCTGCTCACGTAGGTAAAGCCCGTGGAAAAGCCCGGAGTCGGGAGATAAGCTGTCGCAAAAGTATCCGCGACCGTGATTTTCGAAAGACCCGTGCATCCATACATCATGCTGGAGAAATCCGTGACATTTTTGGTGTTAAAGCTGCTGAAATCAAGGCTTTTAAGCCCTGTGCATCCCTTGAACATGCTGTTCATCGTCGTGATTTTACTGGTATCCCAACGGCTGAGTCCAGTAATTGTAGTCAGTGACTTCATGTTATAGAATGCGTAAGCAGCGGATGTCACGCGAGTCGTGTCAACTGCATCAAAGTTAATGGTCTTGATATTGTCAAAAACCGTAGAAGTGTCAGACGCACCGCCTTTGAAGCAAATGCTGTTACCGGAAGCAAACGCCACCATATCACGGTTCGTATCTGTCACTCGAAGCTCTGTGCCATTCTGAATGCCCCACCACCAGCCGCCGTACATCGTGGTCGGAACATACGCGACAATCGATTTGTCACCCTGGCCGGATACGTCATAGGTCGTTGCATTGCCCGGAACTGTATAATTGCCGAACGAAATAACGGTGATGTTTTTTCCCTGAGAGGAAAGAGTCGTCAATACAGAAGCAAGACGGCTCACATCCATCAACGGCATCTGCGCCGTGACATTGATGGTGTATTTGGACGAATAGATGACGCGAGTCCCGGTACTGTCATATGCGGTCTTCGTGATGTTCGCAGTTCCGATTGCCGAAGCGATAATATGGCCGTCCGAACTAATGGAAGCCACGGAGGGGTTATCGGATTCAAATACAATATGAGTTTTATCCTCATAAGCGGGAGAAAGCAATACAGAATTGTCTCCTACCTCAACTGTATAGGTATCTCCTACCGAAGCGTAAAACACCATATTGCCGGTCCATTCGCCTGGAGTGAGGTGCGCAGTCACGGAATAATCGGTTTGTGCAGTTTTCCCTTTTACAGCAGTTGCGTCCCATTCTGTTGCAGTGGTAGCAGTGGCGGTGCAGATAACATCGGTGCTGCCGTCGCGGTGCATGGTCGGAGCAGAGGTATTAAAAAATACTTTCTGGTTTGTCAGCAGTTCGCCCGTTGCCTTGATAGAAACGGTGTTAGCATAATCTCCAGTGCCACCGTTTTCATTGCTCAGTGTCACTGATTCGGGAACGGTAATGATGTACACTGATTCATCAACTTCACCGCCCGTGCCGCCTTTGTGTTCGCTGATAATACGTTCAACGCAATTTGTGCAGATAACGCCATCTGCGTTGCTGACAACGTACATATTTTTCAGGGCATATCGTTGAGTTGTGCTCGATGTTAGGCCCTCAACTTCTTCACAGTTGTAGAATTCAGTGTACTTCTGTGTGCCACCATATGTAGGCATAGGCGTTACCAATGCGCCGCACAGCACGCAGTTTTTGTAGCCCATGCCACCCCAGCTTGCAAATGCCATGGACACATTACATACCATGGCAAAAATCATAAACAGAAAACTCGCAGCCGCTTTTTTGATGTTCACAGATTTTCACATCCTTTCGAATTTGGCATTATGACATCGTGCAGGAAAATGTAGCTGTACCCTTCCAGCTGCCTGCTGTCAGTGTCGCGGAAACCACATAATTGCTTGTAGTTCCGCCATTCAGCAAGTCGGAGTATGACCAGACCGTTTTCGGTTTTGCCGTGAATGTCACGGGAGCCTTAGTCCCAGACGCATCGGTCATATCGGTCACTGTGGTAGTCACCGTCACTTTTTCGTTACTGCCAACGCTGCCTTTGAGATTTACCGGGATTGTACCCGTATAAGTACCAGACCCGTCCGTACTCTTCGACAATGCAACAGTTTCCGGCACCGTAATCGTATACCCGGAAGTCACATCGGCAACAAGCGCCGTTGTCGCAGTCTTATCCACTTCGGCCAGAGCAGTTCCGGTATTGAGACAAATCGCCAGAAGGGCTGCCAGAACTTTCTTTGATGTCTTCATAATAATGCCCTCCTCTGCATAGCGGCATGATTCAAAAATTTAAGCCAAAGTACAGGTAAAGGTCGCGGTTCCGGTCCAGCTGCCGGGGGTGAGGGATGCAGAAACAACATAGTTACTGGTGGTGCCATTGCCCTGCATGTCAGTCCGTGACCATTTTGTCTTGGGGGTAGACGTAAATGTAGCAGCAACGCTGTTTCCTGCTGTATCTTTCATCGTAGGCGCAGTTGCCGCAACCGTTACCGTTTGATTGGCTGCTACATCTCCCTTGATGTTGACAGCAATCGTACCCGTATACGTACCGGTTCCTGTAGTCGTGCTGGTCAGCGCGATTTTTTCAGGGACAGTGACTGTATACCCAGACCCGACCTCTGCGGTAATCGCGGTAGATGCAGATTTACTCGTAGCGGCAAATGCAGGGGCTGTATTGATGCCAAGCATCATTACAAAGCTCAATGCCGCTGCTGTAAGTTTTTTCAGTTTCATGGTAAAACCTCCGTATTCAAAAGAAAAGGCGGCCAGCCTGCTTGTGAGGCCGACCGCTTTTCGGTTTTGCGCGGGATACCCCAGTTGCGTTATGGGGATTGATTATGCCAGAGCGCAGGAGAAGGTAGCAGTGCCTTCCCAAACACCAGGAGTCAGGACTGCAGACAGACCGTAGTTGTCAGTCGTGCCCTGGCCAGAAGTCTCAATACGGCTCCAGCTCTTCTTAGGAGTGCCGTTAAAGGAAGCCGTAACGTTCTTTGAACCAGAGCACTTCATGATAGGCGCAGTGGAAGTAACGGTCACGGACTGACCTTCACCGATGTCGCCCTTTACGTTGACGGGAATCGTACCAGTGTAGGTGCCACTCCCGCCTTTGTTGTTGGTCAGGGTAATGGATTCAGGGACAGTCAGGGTGTAGGACGGGGTAACAGTGGCATTAACCTTCGTGCTGCCGGAAGTTGCAGCAAAAGCGGAGGTTGCACACATAGTCGCGGCCATCGCACAAGCGAGGGCCATCGACATAGCTTTGGCGAGTTTCATCTTCAGAAACCTCCTTCGTTGATTGCGGACACAAAATCAGCCATGTGCAAGGCCATCAGCTGATTCGAGCCCTTGTCTTTTACTATTTATCTCCCTTGCGAGTTTACCAAAATGCGCTTGTCGCGCAATTCAGCCCAGTTAAGATACAACGGCCGTGACCGAAAACTCAGCGCCATTGCGCGGCTGTTGGTCATCTACACCGACAGTAGATACCGAGAACACCACAGCGTGCTCTCCTGCCCCGGTAATGTAATCCGATGCCTGCCAGGCGTATTTCTGGCCTGGAGCAATGTAATCGGATTCATAGAGCACTTCATCGTTCTCAAGAATCGTATATTTGAAGTAGACATGGTTGCTTTCCGGGTTCACCAGGTCCACGGTACTGTCAGGGCTCACATAGATGGTCGTGAATGCCGGGAATTCGATGAATCGCATCTCCTCGGAATCGGTTTTGCCGTTGTCCATCGTCCCGTCATACGCTTCGCCGTCAGCAATCACGATTTCGCTGCTTGCGGAGCTGGCATCGCTGCCGCTGCCATCAAGGGGCTTGTTCACCATTTTATAAAGGCTTGCAGTGATAAGGGCGACGAGCAGCACGAGTGCAGCAATCACCGCGATAATCAGAAGAAGAATCGGTTTTTCCTTCTCACGCACAATGCCAACGAGTTCCCCGGTTTCAAGCGGCAGGTATCCAAGAACATCACCGGATGCTTTTTGAGCCACAGAATACCGGGTATCCATGTCGGTGTTTTTGAATTGCACAAAACTCGACCCGTTATCATTGAACTCAACAAAGCCGTAATCGTTTGCTTTGTATTTTTTCTGGCCAGCATTGATGTAGCCGACAATCGTAATCGGCTTACCATCTACCATCTTGGCAGGAATCGCCAACAGTGGCTTGGTCATATTTTCAAATTTGACGTTGGTTGCCGGAAAATCATCCGGAATTTCGGCAAGATAAAACTTAGTTGCCATGTTATAACCTCTTTCTTGATTGCTACTTTTTAGTGCCACTTTTAGGCTGTTGTCTTCATTATCTTTGATTCGCACAGTGAGGCAAGCAAAAAAGAGCCTCGAAACTGTAAAAATGAAATTTTTGTGGAAAGACAACAAAAAAGCCCCTGCATTGCTGCAGGAGCTCGTAAGTTAGCGCAAATTATCGTATTTATTATACTTTTTGTCTTCTTTTTCTTCGGGCATGCTGAGCTGTTGGTCTCTGCCGTTTTCTTGCGGACCAGCCCAGTTATCCTTTTCGCTATCGGTCTCTTCGGAATCTTCCAAATCTTTTTTGGCTTTTGTCTTTCTGGAAGTGGTCTTTTTCTTTTTGGGTTCAGCAAATACATCGGACAAATCATAGGGCGAAACCGCGATTGCAGTTGCCCCTTCATTCATTTCCGCTGCATGATTCAGAATCCAAACAAGTTTTCTCCACTGCCATTCGACCATATCGGTTCCGAGCTTCGATACGATGACGGAAGCCTCAGCCTGCTTGGCTTTGACCATCGCCTGCAAGAGACACCCGTAAAGATACGGGAACTGAATTTTCGAGCCGTACTTGTCGGCGGTTTCAGTACTGCAAATCATAATTGCCACAATCGTGTTCTCGTTATTGCCCGGACAGAATAGAACCTGACCGGGATACCGAAGCTGTTCTGGCAGCTTATGTAAGTACCACTCTTTTGCTTCCGGGAATCTCTTTGCAAATTTCTCAAGAGTCTTGGTATCCCAAGTCCCCTTGTCATTGCAAAAGCAGCAAATGATTCTGCGGCCCTTGATATCTCTGGGGATTGTCTCCCCTTTCATCAATGAAATTCTCATGTCAGGCATATTAGTCGAGCTCCGAACGATAATAGAGTTCAATGCCAAGACGCTCTTTTACGAGTTTCTTGATAAGTTCTGCACCATATCTCTGAACATTGATGCTCTGGCTGAAAGTCGGAACCGCAATATCGAGCCAGCTCAGCTTGCGCCTGTTGGCACCGACCAGCAGGCTCATGTCCTTTTCGAGCTGAGAATCAGCTTTCGGATACCAGAAAATGAAACCGCAGTCAAAGCCGCCCTCCTCATTGAGATGAGCAGTTTCGATGTCTTTGATTTCGTTTTCGATTTCCGGAGTGCGCAGGAAAAGGCGAATCTGGGTTTCGACCTGCTTGACGCGGCTTTCCACTTCATCGATTTCCTTCTCGGCTCTCGCTTTCTGAACATTGTTCAGCAGCTGCGAGATTACGCCATCCGGGTTCAGATGCTTGCGTAGCCCTTCGATTTCCTTGTCTTCAATATCGTCTGCGATGACGGTATCGACATAGGAGGTATCGACCAGCGGGCTTTCAAACAGCGGAACCGCAGCACCAAAGCCGTTCACGGAAAGCACTTTCTGATTCGTGCTAAAGCGTTTGAGTGTAGGACAATCAAGATTGACCCATTCCTGAACAAAGCTTTTTGCGCGGGACAAGTCCGTGCAGCGGCGCGTAGTAGCACCAGAGGAATACTCATACCAGACAACTTCCTTTTCATTTGCATACCGGACGCTTCCAACAGGCGGATTCTTGAGGTCCTGGCCGCGAATCAGTTGAACATAATCAATCTGATTGGCTTTCAGAAATGCTTCAAGAACCCAAGGGCTGACGGCTACCATGTAGTCCTTCCCTTCTTCGTAGTTACCTGCAGGCTTGATACTGCGCATGTCTTTTTTGTATGCCTTGAGCGGCGTGCTCATAGGAGTCCAATCATCGTCAAAAGTCTTGACAAAGGCTTTGGGTCCATTGCTTGTGTTTGCAAATTTAATTTCAGCTTTCATAAATCAGGGCAATGAGACCCGCGACTTCAGTCGTGGGAGGAATTGCCCGTCCACCTTCTTCCTTTTTACGTAAAAACAATTTCTTTGTTTTTGGAAACCTTTCTCTGGTGAAAAATGTAATGGATTGTTTGCATCAAAAGTTAAACATTATCGTTTTCTTTCTTCTTTTTGACGGACGTGTCTTACTTTATTTTTTTGCGGTTTTGCGGTTACATACATTGCCAACAAGCCAGCAGTAAAAGCATCACCTGCTGTTTCTGTAATTTTATCCAGTAAGTTGCTAAATTCATCACCGGGAGCATTCCATGATTGAGGATTCTTGGTGACAAATTTATTGTCAAAGACATGAATAGAGGGAGCTGTTTCGATACCATGGATGGATTCGGTGTCACCTCTGTTCGATGCAATTTCTTTTGCTTTCGCGATAGCTTCTTCACGCTGATTGGCAGCATAGTATCTGCTACTGGGAATGTTCGGATTGTAATAATCCTCAATCATCAAAGCAGAACCACCGTGATTGTAACCAAGGCCGAAGGTCATAATGACATACATTGGCTCGCTTGCTTCTTCATATAGTTTTCCATCACAAATAAGGAAGCGGTTGGCTTGGCTCTGAATGTATTCCTTGATTTGCTCGGTATCTGTGTTGAAGTTATGAATTTCGTAATAGTTCGGTTCCAACTGATGCGCTAAAAATTCAGAAGTACACGGAGCTAAATCATACCAACTCTTATTGGCATAATAACGAGTAGCACGGCTTAGTTTCCATAAGTGGTTTTTATTGGCGTAAATCAAATCCTTTTCGAGACGTGAATCTTCTTCCCAAATGTATCGCTCCACAGCAAAAGCCGGAGTCAAATCACAAAAAGAAACTTCGCGTACTTGAATAGTACATTGACCTTCTACCTCACGTTCCCTGTACTTTCTGCATCGAGGAGTTGTAAGATATTTTTCTATATGTTTGAATTTTACAGTAATGTCCATAAATTAGGGCAATGAGACCCGCGACTTTAGTCGTGGGAGGAATTGCCCGTTCACATCCTTTCTATTAGATAATTTGTTGCAGGCTCTAATAGCCGCAATTTTTTTAAATGTTACACCTTTGGAAATACGCGTGCCGTCTAGCTTTTTGAGGGTAAAACTTCCCGATGCACGACGACCGGAAACGAAGCACTCTTGTCCTTCTTGTTGTTCAGGGCCGGGATGTTGCCTGCCGTTTTTAATGCCATCAGAACCAGATACCAAACTGAGGTTCAGCGTCATCCAGCAGCCAATTCTTCCAGTCACGGCAAGTCATCTTGCCAAAGGCTTCATGATTTCGCAGAATATAGCATAAAAGCTGCGATTTCTGCGTTGCGCTCATGCCGTCAATGACATGTTGACGGTCATTTTTTCTGCCCCAAATATCCACAGAGTTGCCAAAAGAATTGAGGTTTTTGAGAATGTATTGTTGTGTATCGTTGTCGGAATCCTCTTTATCGCAGATATACTCTACCATAAAGGGATAAAACTTTTGAACAGCTTCCTGAATGGTAGCTGCCGTAGTTGCGCCATGCGATACTGCCCAGCCACATTCCATGCCAGTCATTGGCAATGGAAACATGACATACATCTCATATCCATCAATCTCAATTTGACGATAATAAATACGATAAGGAGCGTTTTCGTTACAAAATACATTCCATTTCATCAAATTATGTGTGCAGGGTACACCGTCTATAGTCGCTTGCGACTTAGGCGGTGAGGAATGCGCTAACCAAGAGGCGATTTGAAGTGTACTCAGTTAGCACAAATACCCTGCTACTCCTTTCTTTAAATGATTAAGATATTTTTTCCCATGCAGAATGCATGGAATCTGTCGTCTTTACGATTTTAAGCTTTTTAAGGCTTACAGATTTTTGACCATTTTTTTGCAGGTACTTTGAACTCTACATTTACGGAACCCTTTTTATTGGTATGCGTGCCATGCACAATGAGAACTTCTCCGAAGCCATAAAGTTTACCACCTTTTTGGTGATTGGCTGATGTGTGGCACTTTTCGCATACTCTTGATAAGCATAGCTCACACCTCCGTGTTGCTTTCAGAAATAGCGCCGTCAATACTGGCAGCTTCAACGAGTCCACGAATGTATGTTTCTACCTTTTTGCCATAAGCCACATTGTCTAGATAATTCTCTACAACGCGAGCCGCATGTGCGCACCTGATTCGTTCATCATGGTCAAACTCTGTGCCGCCAAAGGGAATGAAGAAACAAAGCTCATGACCATCCTTATCTGTATTTTGGCCAACCAAAATTCTGAGGTCGGGGCAGTTCGAACAATGTTCCGTCTTGTTAAGTGAGGCATGGATATCATTCCCCATTATCTGTGCCAGACACGGCAAGGCAGCGCCGAACAGGTTCATGATGATTTCGTCTGGAATCTCACAGTTGAGATTAGAGAAAGTCTCCGATACCCAGTCCTTATCGTAGAGTACATCCAACAGCAAACCGCAGTGGCCGTTCAGGGTGACAACACGTTCTGAAACACCACTATCGGTGTTCAGCGCACCATAAACAGCCGCCACGAACCGAGGAAGGTCCGATTTGGTCCGATACGTTAGGGCAGTATCTCCGGGAAGAGAAACAGCACCGTTATTGTCGGTCCAGTAGAAAATGTTTTCGATGTTGTTGAGATTCATAATATTGAACATGGTATTTACCTCCTGTAATTTTTGATGCAAAAAGGCGGGCCTCCCGGTATGGGAAGTCCGCCTTCAAGCGAAATTATGAATTGTACGAACGCAAAACGCGCCTAGTAGATGGTATCTATCGTACAATTTTTATAATATCCTGTTCGCACATCTGCGCAAGTGCGGTAACTCAAAGAGTTTCGAAGAAGGCGTTTGCCAAATCCTCATCGGACAGGTTATTCAGGTATTCTTCGAGCACGCATTCGGCTTCCGACATATTCACGGGATAGCCGAGAAATTCTTCTACCGCCTCAGAGCCGCGAGCAAGCAGCGCATCTACGAGAATTTCGGTGCGGCATTCACGAATGGTCCGGTTCAGGTCTTTATCGGTAGTAGTACACCAGTAGTCCCCGTCGATATCACCGTGAGCTTCGATGGAATACAGAGCATCCAAAGCATTGTCAATATCATCGTCGTATTCATCGAGAATATCATCAATGCAGTGAACCTGATGCCAGTGTTCGCCGTCATCCAGCGAAACAAGGCGTTCAGAAATATCATCATTATCAGAAGGAGTCCCGGAAGCCTCAATGTCGAACACTTCACGGCTCTTTTGATTCACGCGGCATTGTGAAGCGAACGAAGCGCCGGACGAAAAGTTCGTTGCAAATTTCGCAACAATCACATCCGGTTCAGGGTCTTTGAGTGCTTCCTGGTATTCCGGCAATCCGCGATAGGCAACCCGCTTGGAGGTCCCGTCAGGTTCCAGCTCATACACAGCAGAAATCACATGCCCTTCATTGGCAAAATTCACGATTGCCCTGCACAGATTCAGCATCACAAAATGCTTATCGTTCAGGTCATGGGAGTCTCTGTCCGCCTGAACGGTAACGAGCTTGGACGAGCCGGTCATAGTCGAGATACGGTACAGATAATCGATGTTTTGCAGCTGATACATAGAGTCATTCTCCTTTTTGCTTATCAGAGGTGGTTGCGATTTTTTCTTCGGTTTGCTTCTGCCTTTTAGCCTGTACTGCCATGCCAGCCTTATAGGCGGCGTAGATGGTAAAGGTCATATACATCATCATGATGTCATCCACCTGCCGGACCTGAATCTCACCGTAGGTGAGGATTTCCAGAAGCTTCCAGATGGTGGTGGAGCACATAACGAGCAGACACATGATAAATTTCCAGTCCATAAAATTCCTTTCGTTTTCAATCAGTCGTCATAGAACAGCCCCGGAATGATGATGTAGTCCTCAGCATGAGCTTCGATGTCTTTCAGCTGAAAACCGTTTGGGAAACACTTCCAGGAGTCGCCGTCATAAAACAGCTCACCGCATTCCGGGTTTGGATGGTTGTCGAACAGTTCAGCGGCGTAGCGAAGAAGATAAGATTCGTTGGAATCCATTTCAATGGAGCGCAGGCAGGTATACATCGGCTTGGTGATGTCGATGCCTTCTGCTTTATGCTTCTGCAATGCTGCACTGAACTCAGCCATTGCCATGCACTGCGTGCGTTCCTTCATGGTTTTCGCCCATTCAATGAGTTTTTGCGGTTCGCGAAGGCCCAGAATAACATCCTCGTCTTCGATGTTTCCTGCAATCTCGGATGTTGGGTAAATATTGAGGAGAGGGTCGTCGAAAGATGTCAGACGAGACGCAAAGTTCTGAAGAAAAGTCTCAGGATTGTAGGGATTTTGCCCCATACACTTGTTCACGGTATCGATGTCGGTCTTGATTAGGCAGGTTGCGTTAAACATACAATTTTTCCTTTCTCTTGATTGATATTTGTTTTTTCGGAAATGGTTGACAGAAAGCTGTCGACACTCCTTTCTTGTAGAAAAAAAGCAGACCTACCGTAAAGATAGGTCTGCTAATTCACCTGCAGAATATGAATTGTACGCATTCGGCCAAAAGGCTGTTATCTATCGTACAGTTTCATCATACGCCGTTCGCACAATATCGCAAGAGAAAAGAAGAAAAGCCGCTGCCTCCAGCATAGGCAACGGCTTATTGCTATTTGCTTAGCGCTTTCTCAGCGTTTTCTTTGACAGTCGAGCGAATATCAGCAGACACCTTCAGAATGTCCAGCGCTGCTTCAATGGAAAAATGTCCCGAACGAACGAGGTTCGCAACGCTCTCAGAAAGAGATTCGAGATGCCCTTCTTTGCGGCCTTTTTTGAGTCCCTGCTGCTCGACAAAGTCACTGTAATTGCACATTTGATTGATACCCTCCTTGATGTCAGTTGCAACCGCAAAAGCCTTGATTAAGATTCAGAATTGCCAAACACGCCGAGCAGCTGCTCCACGCTTGGAGCCAGCAGATAATATCTGCAGCCATCCTGCTCAATCACGAAAACAATATCCCCAGACCCGGTTCGGGCAGTGCTGTTGTATTTGGCTTCAATGCCGGATGGCAGAACCACAGATTCATTGAGAGGCTTGGATTCCTTGATAGCGGCCGAGCTTGTGATAAATACCCTGCCCTGATTCGTTTCGATTTTGCCAAGAGCGTTATCCACTTCAATCATCGAATTGTTCTTAACTGGAACGCCAAAGATTGTGATGGTCGGTGCGACATCGCAAAGAACCGCTCCTTCCAAAAGCTGTTGTATCACTTTGGTTTGCTGCTGTTCTTCATTCACCTTGACAAGTGCCGTGACGACAAGGCTGGTATCCTCATTGATGTTCCTTGTTCCGGATATCAAGGCGGAATCATTTATCAGAAGAAAGTTGACGCCTTCTTCCTTGTGCCCATTCACAAGAGTCATATGATAGGCCCCAACGCAGGCAGTATGGTCTTGCGTCTGATACGATACCAGGCTCCTTTCACCGATGCTCTGTATCGGAATGCAGACCGTTGTATCATCCAAAGAGAGCGGCACACAGGAATTGAGAGTCAATTTGAGTCTTTCTTTGCTTGCAACAAAATTCATGTGCGGGTCACTTGCATCAAATGGAGTGATTTCTGCCGTTTCCGCCGTTGCTGGCAATAAATGAGATACAAACTCTGCAAATTCAGCCGTTTCCGGCGTCTGCTGTACCTTCTCCGCCAACTTTTCGTGCATTCTTTGAGCGTCCCTGAACGCCCAGATGCTTGTGACAAAAATCAGCAGCATCGCCGCAATCATCAGCCCTTCAAGCTTTTCTCCGTTGTTTTTCATGGTTCTCCTCACCCGATTCCCCGCAAAAAATACTGATTCAGTTTCTAATGATACGAGCATCGCAAGAACTGGCAAGCATTGTCCCAAAGCAAAAGCCACCCACCCGAAATAGGCAGATGGCTCAATGTAAGATTGGTTCAGAACGTATTAGCCCTGGAAAAATTTCTGCAGCACTTCCGCACCGGTAGAAAGAATCTTGACATTGCGGTTATTTACCGTAGAGACAAACGGGATATACCCGGTCTCTTTGTCCTGCACGTTCCCGTATCGAACGGTGAGTCCACCGGGAAGATTCAGAGTTTTAGAGAATACGTTTTTGTCATAATTGAAAGAGAAAGTCGATACCAAAACGGTGTTGTCATTCAGCTGCAGCTGCAAATAGCCATCGTCCGCTTCGATTACGACATCGTCTTTTACGGTTTCTCCAAACACGGTTGTCGCAGGAGCTGTATCGGTGATTACTGCATCAGCAAGCAGCTTTTCAATCACTGCCTCTTGTTCCGTCTCCTGCCCTTCTTCGGCTTCAGCAGCAACGGTCAAAGTCAATCCTTCTCCCATCGTCCTTGTCCCCGACAGGATTTCCTTGTCGTCGTTTTGGAAAGTCACAACGGAGTCTTCCGTATTCCCTTCCACCAACGCAATTTTGTAATCCCCGATTGCGGCAGTGGAATTACCGGAGCAATAGGTCACCGTGCATCCGCCCTGCCCGGCAGCGGCGACAGGAATGCAGACAGTCACGTCGTCCAGCGTGACCGGAACATAGGAGCCGTCATCCGGAACAATACCGTTTTTCGTCGCGGTGAAGTTCAGCTCCGGCTCCAAAGCCATTGCGGTTTCGGCTGTCGCAGCCGTTTCGGCAGTTTCAGCAGTTTCAGCAGTTTCAGCAGTCGCGCCATGGAACAGCAAGGGTTCCAGGCGTTCCTCATAATCTACCGTTTGCTGCAGCTCTGAAAACTTTTGCTTGATGCGGTTCGCGTCAACGATAGCGAAAATCAGCAATGCAGCAAGTGCTGCCATGAGAATCGCCGCAAGGCATGTCATCTTTTTATTATTCTTCTGCATAAAACTCAGCTCCAAAAAGTCAATGTGATATCGTGATAATTCGAACCGTTGCAGGTATACATGATAGTCCCGCTGCCTGTCGTAGCGCTCGACCCATCCTCATACAGCAAATCATAACCAGCGTTCACGCCGCGACAGATGCCGGTACATGTAAGCGTTTGTATCGAAGTTCCGCGATAAATATAAGCTTTCGTTCCAACCGAGCAACGCTTGATTTTCCAGAACCCCTGATTCCAGTGGTCCGCAACCAGCATATAGTTTTTGAACGGAAAATATGCAGCGCTGTCCTGTGCATCCGCTGCTGCCTGGCTGACGACTGCAAACAACGCCACATTGACTCCCACGGAAGGAATCACGAGCCGCCCATACATATTCGGTCTTCTCGCCATCTCTTCCAGAACCGCGTCATTCGACACCGATGCCGTAATGGACTTCTCTTTGATGTTTGCGTTGCAGAGAGACGCGAGTCGTTTTGCTTCTCCCGCGACATTCTCATTTGAGAACGAAGCAATCGCGATTTGGGTATCGGCTCTCGTTAGAGCGGCCGCCGCCGCCGCGTTCAGCGTTGGCTGTTCTTGTGCTGCCTGTACCGCTTCCGCATGAGTTGTCAGGATTCTTGCCGTGCTATCCAGCTGCCGGATTTCGAATTCCGTTTGCTTCAGCCCCAAAAAATTGAGGATTGCGAAAATAAATATCAGGAAATACCCGACTTTTATAAAATATGGCTTCAATGCGTTTATCCCTCTACCGTTGATTTTTTAGTTTCGTATCACTGTTCTTAATCATACGCAATTCGCACAGCTTGGCAACAAAAAACGCCCACCCAAAATGGGCAGGCGATGAGGCAAATTAACTATTTGGTTTTCATGATGCAAAGGCCGATATATTTTCTGCCATTGGGTGCCGTATACGGTTCAATCCCAACCTCAACATCCTGTGTGCCGGTTCTCTCTTTGTTCTGAATCGTGGCTTCGACGGTTTTCCCGGAGAGAAGAGTCTTGGCAATATCGGCATCAACATCAAGCTCATTGCCATACAGCTTCGATTCCTTCCAGAGCGCCGCGCCGCAAGACTTGTTCGTGCAGGTGAAGGCTTTTGCCGTCTCTGCCACAGGCTTTCCGCAGAACGGGCATTTTCCGACTTTGCTGCCAAATGACATGCTTGACTTATCAAATTCAATATGATAAGCAAGGCGGTCTCCTGAAAAGTCGCAAGTTAGTATGGAGTCGTATTTTTTGCCGGTCTTGGCGCTTATGCATCCTTTGAGCGGAGCTTTGCCTTTTGTGAGCAGAGCCTTTGCTGTTGTTTTGGTCATTTCTTTGCCGAGCGCTTCAAGGAACTTGTTCTTCTTCCAGATTGTGACCGGGCATCGTTTCCCATCAGAGTCTTTCCCGGTACATGCATAGGCAAGCTTTGTTTCCACAACATCCTTGCCGCATTTTGGGCACTTGCAGAGAACTGGATACTTGCTGCTGGCTCCCTGTGCAGCTGCAATCGTCACATCCTTTGACATGATGCTCTCAAGGGTCTGTTTGGTGTACTCCAAAACCTGAACGCGGGTCAGGTTTCCGTCCTTGATGGAGTGCAACTGCTTGGAGAGGTTGACGGTCACGGGAACGTCCAAAACAATGCCGAGCTTATCCATGATATCGACTAGCTGGAATCCTGCAGGTTCACCGTAATACACGCCCTTTTTGAGGGAAATGTACTGACTCTTGACGCATCGGTCTACCGTATCAGCACGGGTTGCTTCGGTGCAGATGGTAGCGTCAGAAAGAATCTCTTTCCATTCGGCATCGGTATATTCGGTATCTTCTTTTTCAGCACCGCGCATCGGGGCGACCATCCAGTTATTGAGAGCCTCGACCGTATACCGTTTCGGAGGTGTTGTCATCTTCCCGACCAGCTGGAAATTGATGTTTACCGCATCACCCTTGTTGAGCTTCGGGAGCATCTTGTCGCCATTTGACGGTTTCTCAAATTTCCGCCATCCGGGAGTGACTTGCACATCGCCTTTCAGCATGAAGTCCTCGTCATGGCAATGAATGACAATCGTGGTTCGGTCCACGGTGCAATCCTCCGCACAGAAAACGGCACAGAATCGATTCAAGATACATTCAAAAACCGTTTTCTGTGCTCCTGCCAATGCTCCAGGCCATTTACCGGTCGGGGTGATAGCAGAGTGAGCCTCGATTTTACTGTCGTCATAAATCGATTTAAGGCCCGGCTTATTGACAAGGCCCGTAATTCCGTTCTGCGCTAAACCTTTGATGGCTGCGTCCACCTTGACGGTTTCATTCGTGGCAAGGTAGCTGCTGTTAGTACGCGGGTAGGTGACGAATCCGCCTTCATAGAGTGCCTGCGTTGCGGCGAGAACATCTGCCGGAGACAGGGTCTTATCGGCCTTACAGGCGAAGCTCTGCAAGTCGCTCATCGAGAAGAGCTTACCTGGATTGACAGTCTTGCGTTCGGTCTTGACGCTCGTCACGGTTGCGCCCGCCTGGTTGAAGGCATCCGCCAACGCCTGAGCTTCGGCTTCATGGCCTTCCTCGAACGTCCGTTTACTGGTCAGTTCAATGTCCTCACCGTTCGTCTTCTCCTTGCTGGAAACGGCGGAGTACGGTTTCGGAACAAAATCCCGAATTGCCTTCTCGCGTTCAATGACATGGGCAACAATCGGGCAGACGCAGCGTCCGATGCGGATAAAAGTGCCTGCTTTGACGGACACATACCGAGTCAGCTCAATTCCCAAGAGCCAGTCCATCTCACTGCGAGTCTCGGCAGAGGAGGAAAAATCCGCATACCCGTCATTGGGCTTTGCCGTCTCAAACGCCTGCTTGACGGTCTTATTGGTCGTATCAGGCAGCCAAAGTCGATAGATAGGTTTCGGCTTTTTGAGGCCGTAATGGATGATTTCATCAACCAACCGCTGACCTTCCCGGTCAGGGTCTCCGGCATTATAAATCTTATCAACGTCTGTGCGGTTCATCAGGCTATTGATAGTTCGAATCAGGCCCTTGACATTGTCCTTCCCCTCGAACTTAAAATTCCAGTTGTCGGGAAAGAACGGAAGCCGTTCCATCGTCCAGGAATGTTTTTTCCCCGGCTCATAATCCGGATAATACGCATCCAGGTCAATGAGTTCGTACAGATGTCCAACGGAGGAAGCCACGATATAATTCTGGCTTTCCAGCCATGTATTCCGGTCTTTTCCCTGCCGTGTGAACTGTTCGTTCTTCCACCAGGTGAGTCCCGACGCAATGCTGCGTCCAAGCGAAGGCTTCTCAGCGATAACCAGTGTCTTTGCCATTGTCGTCCTCTCTAGTCTAAGCCATTGATGACTGTCTCATACCGGCTGACATCCTGTATCGGCCGCCCGTGCAGCTTATGATATACGCCAGCAAAACTTCCCGCAACAGCGAAAATAGGTTTCCGTTCTCCGGCAACAGATGGTTCAGATGGCTTAACGGTACTTTTCCTGAATCTCTTCCTGCGTTGCCAGGCGCGGTTCACGGGACTTCGAAATGACGAACGGCGTGCAGTATTCGTTCAGCCAATTGATATCACCCCGGTCAATTTGGCTGAAAATCTGGCAAAGGACATTGACATGAACCCTGGCCCTGGCAGCAGCTCTCAGGAGGTCGCGGCGGCCGTTGAAGATATCGTGGCGGCACTGGTCATAGAAGACAAACACCATCCGCCGATTGTTCTGGTACTCGTCATCGTCCTCATTGCCGAGATACATGCGGGACTCCCCGTTATTGGCGATATCGACGGCCTTTCCGATTGCTTCCCCTGCGCCATCCTGCAGTGCAAAGAGGAGCTTGCCGTGAGGTTTGCTGCCATAGGTGTCCGAAACCATCCGGCAGATACGCTCAAACTCCCGGTCAAAGCCGATGTAAATGACGACGTTGTTCACGTCGCGAAGCGTCTCAACCACTTCCCTGGCAGCCCAGCGGGTCTTACCGGCTCCGGGCCGTCCAGCAATCACGGAAATACGAGTATCAGTGTCCATAGCTTTTACTCCTTGTCACTCAGTTTCAGCCGAGTCATCCTGAATTTTGACTTCTTCGACTTTGGATTCGGGCTCATCGTCCTCGTCATCCTCATCATTGTCATCGTCTTTGGCGGTGGCTGCTGCTTCCGCTTCAGCCAAGCGTTCCTCGGATTCATCCATCTTGCGAACAAGCTCATCGAAGGTCAACTTGTGGTCTTCTTTTTTGGGTTCGGAAGGCTTAGCAACTTCTTTCGGCTCTTCCGGCTTCTCGGGGTCCTCAGGGTATTTTTCATCAGGCTCGATTTTCACAATCACGTGGTCGCTGAAAGCCACATAAGCAACAGCAGCAACCGTCACAGCACCAATCACGGCAAGAATATTTTTCAGCATGATAAAAACCGCCTTTCAAGTTTGTGGGTATTCACGATACTTCACAGTGTACGGGATTCGCAATGGAATACAAGTATCTGCCAAAAGATTTAGCAACCAGGCTCACCGAGGTTACTGCAGACGTTCTGAACGATGCATTGGTGGGCGGGGTGTGAGGGTTCCGGCGAACGTGCAGGCAAGGGGCAAGCTGTTCATTCAGCCCTTTCCGTTTTTCTCGAACCGTTTCCTGCGCCGTTCCGTGCAGCGTTTGAGTTCCGCCAAGGAGACGACCTTCACGAGGATTCTCTGAGAGGTCGGGAAGTTTCGCATCACACCGATGCCTTTCAGAATACGCCAGTAATCGTCCGGCGTAATTTGCTGTATGGTGTAAATCGGAGCTTTGGTCAATTCCATGACATAGTTCCCGACCATGATTCGAATTCGTTCCCGTTCTTCCAGCCGAATCAACGAAACATCCTCGTCCACCATCACGCGCACAACAGCGAGCGGGGTGAATTTCGGATGCAGGTTTCCGTTCATGTCAGGTTCGGGAGAAAGGATGTTTGCAACGTAATCGAGGAACCGCCAGGGAGTGACCCGGTCTCCGTCGAAAATCGGAGCAATCATCTCCGTTTCCGGGATGAACTCAGTGCTAATGATTTTGGTGCCAGCCGGAAGGTCTTTGAGCAGAGATTCCGAGAGTTCCTGTTTCATCAAGTCGGCCTTTTCATCGGTCAGGTCATCGGCGTTCGGGCTGATGACATAGTCGTAGTGAACTTCGCGGCCATTGAGCAGAGCCGTAACGCGAAGATAGAGTTTATCAAACTGGCTATTGAAGTTTTTTCGTGGTTCCATAAAATTTGTGCGCAGGGTACACCGTCTATAGTCGCTTACGACTTAGGCG
>ENA-ORRW01001349-ORRW01001349.1-human-gut-metagenome-genome-assembly--contig:-NODE-1349-length-24172-cov-4.497616_pt1 | contig 24172 bp, 19 predicted proteins | sample MGYA00242183_ERZ509150 | MGnify/ENA primary metagenome ERZ509150 (study PRJEB26280, sample SAMEA2338639) | human gut metagenome | biome: human gut; feature: human-associated habitat; material: faeces... | reverse complement strand
TCATGAGTCTGATGGTAATCCCGTGTGTATATTATGTATTTGAAAAAATGAAAAGGGGAAAATGAATTTTTTACTACATAGGAAGATTGCGATCTGTATGCTGTTCATAGCCTTGACAGGATTAGGCTACGTGTCGTACAAGCAGTTGCCGGTAGAACTGTTGCCTAATGCGGAGCTTCCGATGCTGTTTGTACAGGTCACCTCGGCACAGGATATGGATCCGTCGTATGTCGAGTCGGAAGTCGTGATCCCTATCGAAGGGGCTATTGGGACCATAGGTGGAGTAGAGCAAATCGAATCCCTGATCGATAGCCGCCAGTCTTCCATCAAGATTGACTTCAAGTCAAATATCAACTTCAAAATTACTGCCCTGAAGTTGCAGGAGAAGATTAACGAAATCGCCTCTTCTCTTCCCGAAGGCTTTACAGTACAGGTACAAAAGATCGATGTTTCGATGCTTGCCGGTGGCTTCATGTCGCTCCAGGTGCGTGGATCGGGTGGTACGGACCGGGTTCGTAACTTAGTGGAGAAAGAGATAAGGCCCGACCTGGAAAACATTGACGGCATCGCTTCCGTCAATATCTATGGTGGTCGCGAGAAGGCCATAGAGGTGCAACTCGATCCTGATGCCTGCAAAGCCCTCAATTTGACTCCTTCCGCTATTAGCAGCCTCTTAACACAGAATACGCAAGAGAAGGCGTTTGTCGGCTATGCCAGTGAGCCGGACGGGAAATACTTTGTCCATGTCAATTCTCCTTATACCGAAGTTTCCGACCTCGAAAACATCGTCGTTGCCTCTGGCCCCGTGTTGCTGAAAGACGTTGCCACCGTTTTCTTCGACATGAAAGAGGAGACAAGCTACAGTCGGGTCAATGGCAAAGATGCCGTTTCCGTTTCCCTGCTTGCTGACTCGCAGGCCAACTTGATCCAGCTTTCTCACCGTACGGTCGGAGTGATTGACCGTCTGAACGAGCAGCTTGCCCCGCTCGACCTCTCGATCGTCGTAGAGAATAACCAAGCGGAGACGATGGAGGATAACATTGACCAAATCATCCGCCTTGCGATCGTGGGTGGCCTACTTGCCGTCGTCATTCTCTGGCTTTTCCTGAAGAACCTACGGTTGGTGTTCTTCATCGCTCTGTCCATCCCGATTTCCGTTTATACGGCATTCAATTTCTTCTACGGGGCAGGGATTACGATCAACAGCCTTACGTTGGTTGGTATGGCGCTGGCGATTGGTATGCTGCTGGACAACAGTGTGGTGGTCTTGGAGAATATCTACCGCATCTCATCTACCGGCAATACACCCGAACGTTCCGTGACGCAAGGTACGCGCGAGGTCTGGCGCTCCATCCTTGCCGCTACCCTAACAACGGTTACGGTCTTCCTTCCATTCGTCTTTTCCGATAATTTTTTGATCAAGCTGATGGGACACCATATCGGCGTTTCCATCATCTCGACTCTCCTGATCTCTCTCGCTGTCGCCCTCCTTTTCATTCCGATGGCTACCTATACGGTACTGAGGAAGCCGGATAGGGGCACGGTCTTTTATGAAAAAGTGTCTGTCACGCAGCGGCCGGTACAAATCTATCTGGTGTTGTTGAAGACCTGCATGAGGAATCCCGGTGTGACGGTCTTTGGGGCCGTCATCCTGCTGTTCCTTTGCTTGATCCTTTCTGTCTCCCTGAATATCCAGGACCGAAAAGAGGTGGAGAGCGACCGTTTCAGCATCTATGTGACGATGCCGACCGGCAGCACGCTGGAGAATGCCGACCAGGTCGTTCGTGTCATCGAGGAACGCCTTGCCGGGTTTCCGGAGAAACAAGATCTGATCAGCCGTATCCGGGAAACGGACGCCGAGCTGACACTTGTTCTCAAAAAAGATTACCGCCAGATCGGGAAGCGCAGCATCACTGACATTAAATCCGATGTGCAAACTCGCCTCCGTACCATCAACGGCGCCGAAATATCACTTTCTGAAGCCGGAAGCGGTGGGAGCAGAGGGGGAGGCGGCTCCGGGGATATGATGGGTGGCATGGGGAGCTTCATGCGTCTTTTGGGTATCGGTGAGAACCGCGAACGCATTGTGATCAAAGGCTCTGATTTTGACCTTATGCAGCGGGTGGCGGAGGATTTCCGCTATTACCTCGACGAACAGGAGTTCATCCGCAATACCCGTGTCTCCTACAGTCGCCCGCAGCCGGAGATTCGTCTCGGTTTCGACCCGATCCTGCTGACCTCCTACGATATCTCTCGCCAGAACATAGCTTCCGGCCTCACGTCTCTGAACCCGGAGATTTCGTCCGGGACTTCTTTCAAGGTGGGGGAGGATACCTACGATATCATCATCCGTAACCGGACGGTAGAGGAGGAAGAGGCTGGCAAGAATCGGGACAAGACGGTGGACGACCTGCGCGAAGTGCATATACCAAGCGCTTCCGGCAGCCTGCACAGGCTGGAAGATATCGCCTCCGTCAATTATGGCCGCGGGCGTGCCCGTGTCACCCGTGTGAACCAGGACAAGCAGATTGAGTTGTTCTATTCTTTCTCGCGCGACGTTGAAGAGTCGAGAGACCTCCTCGAAGGCTACCGGTCGGATATCGACCAGTTGGTGTCGGGTTATAACCTGCCTTCGGGCGTGGCGGTCGAAGTGTTTCACGAGGAAGATATGTTTGCCGACTTCAAGTTTCTGCTGTTGGCTGCCTTTATCCTGATCTTTATGATCCTGGCTTCGGTGTTCGAGTCCTTTGTGACGCCGTTCGTCCTGCTGTTCTCCATCCCGCTGGCTGCGATCGGTTCGCTGCTGGCGTTGTTGCTGACGGGCAACAGCCTGCTGAACAATGCGAACGTGATGATCGGGTTTCTGATCCTACTGGGAGTAGTGGTGAACAATGGTATTATCCTGATCGATTATGCCAACATTCTCCGCCGGCGAGGTTATCGCCGCAACAGGGCGTTGATGACGGCTGGGCTGTCACGTATTCGCCCGATCCTAATTACTTCCATCACGACGATCGTAGCCATGTTGCCGATGGCGATGGGTAACTCTGAGTATGCCGGAGCGATCGGTGCACCGTTTGCCATTACTGTGATCGGCGGTCTTTTCTGCATTGTTGACGCTGATCCTGATCCCTACCGTTTGTATGGGACTGGAAAACACGCTGCAATGGTACAAGGAGCTGTCCGCGAAAGTATGGGTTCTGCACGGTTTGCTCTTTATGGCAGGAGCCGGCTGTATCTGGTTTTATGGTGGTGGCCTCCTGTGGCAGTCCGTCTATGGGGTGTTGTTGTTGGCCGGTATTCCGGGAGTGACCTATTTTATGCAGACAAGTCTCCGCCGTGCCCGTTCGAAGGTGATCGATCCGGAGACGGACATCCATATATCCGTCCGCAACCTGGTGAAGATATACGACTGGCCGGGACGTGTCAGCCGCCAGTGGAAGAGTGGCCTGCTGATCCGTCGACGGTTAGGTTTGAAGAAAAACTACCTTATACCTGCCGGATTGCCGGATGACTGTCCCGTTCCCGTGCCTGACATGGGATCGCAAAAGATCAGTCCTGATACCTCCTCTGATTATGCGGATACCACTGGTGCTTCTGCGATCCCGCTTCAGACGCGAGAAAGAGGATTCTTTATGGAACTGGGCTGGCAGTTCGTCCTGTTAGGTTTCGGCGTCTGGTTCACCTGGTTCTTTGTCGGGAACAGGTTGTGGATATTTCTTCTCTCTTTCGCAGTCTACGCCGCAACGCTTTACCTGTGGCGCAAGGTACGTGAATATCTCTATGGACGGTTTGCAGGAAGCCGGACAGTGAAATACGTTAACCGGATCATCTTTTGGGGCCTTCCTCCACTGATCCTTTTTGGTCTGTTCCGCAAATTGGATAATCCGAACTTGGTGGGGACGATCGGGGTGTTGTGGGCGTTCTGCATAGCAATCTATGTGACTTCTGGCTATCTGTATGAGAAGGAAATCAATATCGAGCGTGTAAAAGGACGTTTCGCCGGGCTGCGTCGTTCGTGGTTCCGTATGGTGAAAAGTATTCCGCTGATCGGGAAACGTCGGCAGCCGTTCAAGGCACTCCGAGGCGTATCGTTCGAGATCCGTACAGGTATGTTCGGCCTCTTGGGACCGAACGGAGCAGGTAAGTCCACCCTGATGCGTATCATCTGCGGCATTTTGGAACAGAGCTACGGCAGTATCTGGATCAACGGACTGGATACGCGTGTCTACCGGGAGGAACTGCAGAGCCTGATCGGTTTCCTGCCACAGGAGTTCGGGACATACGAGAATATGTCATCTTGGGAATTTCTCGATTATCAGGCGATCTTGAAGGGCCTCGTCAATCCCGAGCTGCGCCGTGAGCGGTTGGAGTATGTCCTCCGCGCCGTCCATATGTTCGACCGTAAAGATGAGAAAATCGGTTCTTTCTCCGGCGGTATGAAACAACGTATCGGTATCGCTCTGATTCTGTTGCACCTGCCACGTATTTTAGTGGTAGACGAACCTACTGCCGGACTCGACCCGCGCGAACGCATCCGTTTCCGAAACCTGTTGGTGGAGTTGAGCAAGGATCGTATCGTGATCTTCTCTACTCATATCATCGAAGACATATCCAGTTCATGTAGCCAGGTGGTCGTGATCAACAAAGGCAGCCTAAAGTATTTTGGCGATCCGGTTGATATGGTCGGCATGGCGGCCGGAAAGGTCTGGCAGTTCGATATCGGTAAGACAGAATTTGAACAGGCATTGGATAAGTCCCGGATCGTCAACCATATCCAAAAAGACGACCGTATCCGGGTCCGTTACCTCTCGACCACCTCTCCGTATGATGGAGCGGTACAAGTGGAACCGAACTTGGAAGATGCTTATCTTTGCTTGTTGAAAGAACTTTAAAAAGTTATGATTTATAATTTATGATTTATGCGTCGATGATAAATCATAAATCATAAATCTCAAATCATAAATCATTATGACACTGAAACAATTCATATATCTCTTGCCTCGCTTGGTTAAATATAACCTGAAGATTATCTTTGCCGGGAAATTCATCTGGTTTCTCCTGGCGGCATTTCTGTTCTTTGCCTATTTCATGTTTCAGATTGCTTGGAGCCGATCGGAGGTCAATGAAGGGGTGGTCTACAACCTCCTGATGTTCCCCTGTGTCCTGTTGGTGTTCTATCCTGCTGTTTTTGGTATCCAGAACGATGAGGATAGCCGGATACTGGAAATCCTTTTCGGCATCCCCGACTATAAATATAAGGTATGGGGTGTCCGTCTACTGATGATCTACGTGGCGATCTTCGTGATCCTGATCGTCTTTTCCTGGTTGGCTACGCTCTTGCTTTATCCTGTCAACCTTCTTGAGATGTCGGCTCAGCTGATGTTCCCGATCCTTTTTTTCGGGAACCTCGCCTTCATGTTTTCCACCATTACCCGCAGTGGTAACGGAACTGCCGTTTTGATGATTATCATCGGCATCGCCCTGTTGATCTTCAGCAATACGCCTCTTATTGAGCGTTCTTTTTGGAATATCCTCCTCAATCCTTTCTCCATCCCCCGCAATTCCCTGCCGGTCATCTGGGAAAGCATCATCATCAAAAGTCGCATCTTCCTCCTGGTCGCCAGTACCATCTGGATGCTGATCGGGCTTCTGAACTTGCAGAAGAGGGAGAAGTTTGTTTGATTGCGAGCCCGGTGGAAACCTTTGATAGTCTACGTCATATAACGAACGATTTAGGGTATGTGTTATAGAAGAGATCGCTCTCTTCCTTGATGGGCACTTGATTGGGGTGAGCTATATGGAAGGTCAACGTGCCTATGTGAACGAGATTTCTTATTAATAAAAGTTTTCGGGAACAATAACTATTATACGATCATAAATGAAGTTATATTGTTTGAAAACAACATGTTAAGGTATGATGGTTTTAATTTTTAACTATTATTCATCATATACCATCATGATTTAAAACGAAAAATAGCTATAGATCAGTCAAATATCAAATTAAAGATCAGTATTCCTTAGATGGAAAATATGCTAAAGCCATTTATTTTGTCACATAATCAAGCCTTTTTGGGAAAACAATTTGAAAAGTTTCCTGAGACCCGGATGTCGGAGCTTTGAGATCCAGATGCTGGAAGGTGGGAGATCCGGATGTCAAGGAACTGTGACAGGGATGTCGGACTGCTTTTCTGCCTTGTTTGGAGGGATTTTATACTCTGTTTTTCTATTCGGGGAAATATTTCGTTTTTAACAAAAACTGCTTCTGTTTGTTCATATGTTTTTTGGGGGCATAATTCACATAAACAACATATTATTAATTAGGGATATTCAGTAAATGTCCCTAACTCCATTTTATAACACTGAATATTTATTCCCTTAAATATGCTGGCATAGTCCATATATAAAGCCCTTTAGCATATTTGCTGCCCCGAAAGTGACGAAGAACTAAAATAAATTAAAAAATCTATTTCAACACCTTGTCTATCCATGGCAACACCAATTCTACTTTAAAATAATGATTCTTTGGATCGACATTAACTACTTGGAAGAATGTATCCAGATCAATGCCTTCGGGTACTCGATCTATCTGCTGTCGGTCTTTCGGGTTGGCAAACTTCTTATAATGATAGAACGTAAAATTATCCGGTTTACCTACTATCCGATAGGCTTCCTTTATCAGCTCAAAGTCACGGTCAAGTCCTCCTTCGGTACAAATAACAGGGCGGGGAGCCAAGGCAGCGACCAAATCAGGAAAATCAAACTGTGTCAAGAAACCAGGTATCAAATGCTCGATAGAATTCGGAAAAGGTCGCCTCCCCTTCTCATCTGGTTTTGTCATCACCAAAATCCGTTCAAGTGTACGACACAGAAAATCGTTATATACAAAGGCATAGATAGACGGATCCAAAACTCCTAAGACCATCAACGGCTCGGTCCCCAAAGAAAAGCCACTGATAATGACTCGTTCTTTATCTATATAGCTCTGTGCTTTCATCCAGTTCAGAATATTCCAGTCTTGCCAAGCAGTCAGCCCTAGATAGCTCCATCCCACTTCCAATAAGATACGCGAAGTATTGAGATAATCGAAATACCCGTTGTCAGAAAGCTCGCCGCACGACGGGTTATCTACAGCAACCGCAACCAGACCTTTCTTTACATAACGCAAAGCCATCGCATTCTTTCGTACCGGCTTAACAGGCAACGATGTCAAACCGTAATCACCCTCCGTCTCACCCGCCAGTTCCTCTTTACTGCCACCAAAACCCGGTATACAAAGCACAGAAGGCACCTTATCCTGAGTAGTATCGATCCCGTCAGGTATCAATACCAGATAAGGAACAACGCTTCCTGGCAACGGATAAGACTCCCATTTCTCCACCCGATAGCCATCCCTCTGTACCATTTTGATACGTACTGGGGCGGGCTGGTCTTTCACCTCCGGAAAACGTATCAATTCTTTCATAGTGGAACACAAGCCCAACTGCCATTTCTTAAACTCCGTCGCCGTAAATGCCGGATTGAAAGTAAACGCAGGTTTCTGCTTCAACATATATTGGACAGCTCCTCTTGAACTTGAGAAACGACCATCTTCACGATTTGCTGTTATCCTAAAAGAATTGTTGAGATCAGACGTTTGTCCCATTACCGGCAAGATCAACAGCAGAGTAAATAATGTATTAATTATTTTATACATGATATTCATTTAATTCAATTTCTATACGACCATCATATAAATATCACTGTTCTGTTGAAAACAAACGAACGATCAAATCGAAATTAGAATCACGGAAAGATGCCTCCCAGGGTGTCGTATTCGTTTGGTCATTACGCGACTGAAGCATTCCCACAGCCTTTTCTTTTTCTCCCCGATAAATAGCCGTACACCATTGGACTACACGATTTTCAGGGAAATCCGTGCTCCAGGCAGCTACCATATGATCTGCTTCCTGCACTTTTCCTGACTCGCGCAAAGCCAATGCACTTAACAGATTACCAGACTCAAAATGAGAACGGGATATCGTATAGTCGGCTACGGCAGCTAATAAAGCAGATGTTTTTCGGCTATCTCCCTGCCCTGCCGCTGCTTTTGCTTCCAGATAATCCTCCAGACGGTTGTCAATCATATTGTCGTATGGTTTTCCGACACCCAAATTCTCCGGCCATTCTTTTGATGTCTCCACACTCTTCACTACCTGTTTATAATTCTTATGGCTCAGTTGTTCCATTGCCCGGTACAAATTAGCCTCGCGATAAACAGCGCGTCCTGCATACGAACCTTCATTCGGAAGAACCTGCATCCGGCTCAACAGAGAGATACAAGGTTGATACTGGCCTGTCTCACATAAAGCCTTTGCATATTTCAAACCAATATAATAGTTCGACGGATACTTCTTCGTATACTTCTTTCCTGTCTCAACAGCTTTCTGCCACTGGTTATTGGCGACATAGTGGTTGATCAAAGCAAATCCGGTACGCCATGACATCTCGATCTGCTCTGCTTTCAACAGGTCAGCCAACCGGGATTCGCCCTCTTTTAAAGAGGCACGGCTTAAATAGAATGGTGCATAGTCGGCTTCACCACAATTCTCCAGCAGCTCCAACGCCTTTGCCTTATCCTGGTTAGCCCACCGGATCAAAGCTTCATAATAATCGATCTTCCAGTCCGGCTGTACCGTCTTCGCCCATTCCAACGCTTTTAAAGAAGAAGGACGGAAAGGAAATACCATTGCCGGAGAGAGAGCTCCGGCGCGTTGCAACATTCCGCGGCTTTCATCGTCGTTGCCAGCCTGATGCAATAAATAAGCCTGTTTGTAAAGAGCAATCGGATAGTTACCTGCACATGACAGGAGAGACAATGCTTCTTCTGTGCAACCGACCGATTCATACCATTCAGCCAGTTCCATATAGGTTTCGAAAGGTAGTTCGTTGCGAATCAACGACTGAAGATCATCGATAGGATGACCGGAGCCTTCCCCCTGGTAGAGCTGTTCAAAACGTGCTGCATGATACAGCGGGAGGTCTTCCAGCAACGGATCGATAAGCGCTTTAGCTTTCTCCGGCTGGTTCGTCTTACGATAAACCACCATTAAAACATGGTCAGCACTCAGATTCATTTGATTGAACTCTTTACTTCTCAAGGCATAATGTTCAGCCTTTGTCCAGTTCCTATCCATCAGGTACATTTCAGCTAATTTCTCATAGGCTGCACTACGGACTCCCGGAGAATAAGAAGCTACAGAAAAGCCGTCTTTGGCATCCGTATGATTTCCCAATGCCATGTTGCATAATCCATACAGATAGTTGACATCTCCATCGTACGTGTTAATGCTTAACGCTGTTTTACAACGGGCAAGCGCTTCGTCATAACGTCCCTGACGATAATAGAGGGAAGCCAGATCAGTCAGTGCAGGCACGAAATAAGGATCTTTTTCGAGGGAAGCCAGTAAAAACTTTTCTGCCTTGTCGAGTACTTTCTGATTCATCCATTGCTCTCCCTGCGTATAAAGACCATATGCCGAACTCCAGTCAAAATCGGCAGGCAGTTGTTTTGGGCGACTGGTGATGTTATCCGAAGGTACTTCCGAATACACCAACAAGTCTTCGCCTACCACGACTTTCAGTCGACCGGCGGCAACAGCCTTATTCAATGGGATAGAATCTTTCCAGGTTTCCAGTACACCGCAGTTCAACGGGATGGAGTTCATTTCCTTTTCTCCTTCATAGAGTTTTATGGTTGTAGATAATTTCTGCAAAGGAGAGAAGTATAACTTCAGAAAGCCATCTTCCCTCAACACGTTAAGCGCTCCGATACGGCTCGCCTTTGAGACTCCTTTTATTCCTTTTACCGGAAACCAGTACTCAGTCCACCTGTCGGTCGCCTGCGGACCGAATGCCGTATGTTTATAAGGAGTTAAGCTACTATTGGAAGCCGGCTGGTTATACATGCGACCCGATTGCAGTTCGATATACTGCCCGTTCGTATCCGTCAACAAATCTTCCCAGATACCTCCCTCCCGGGAAAGTCCCCAAAGGAAAATTTTCATTCCCAATTTCTCGTCATAATCCGCATGATGGATAGAGCCGAAATCGTTGTCGTGCCAGTAAGCACCGTAGAAATCGTTATACTTCCCTACAATATGATACGATTTGGAATTACCGAAGTCGTTCTTTTCATACCAGGAGATATCCCGGCCCTGTTCATCCAAAGGAAACGAATGGAGTTCGCCTCCGTGTCCGATATAATTGGTTCCGGGATAGCAGAACTCGGCATTCCCCGCTGCCGGATAGCCGGCATTCATCCATTGATAGTAAGGCTGGTCAATGGATGAACTGTTATGCCAGGTCGTTGTCGTCGTAAAGTAAGCCTTATCTTTCGGAAGATTCACCTCCACAGTCCACAGTGTCCGGGTAACCAGTTCATAGGAAGATACATAACAACTCACGCTTCCATCCGGTTTCTGTCGGGTCACATAGTCGACCGGCGTACTGGAAGTCGGTGCATGACCGATGATACCGAAGTTGAACTCGATACCGCCTGATGTCCACGGACCACGCATCGCAATATCACGGAATTTCACGACGTGGTTGTTGTAGATAAACTCCTTACCCGTCGTTTTATCTACGGCTCCCCAGATCTTTCCACCTATCTCGGGGAAGAGGGTCAGTTTGATATAATCATTTTCAAGAGAGACTACTTTCCATTGCCGGTCGGTTCCTTTAGCAGAAAAACCATCAAAACGGAAATAAGGATAAAACAGATCGGAGGGATCAGCCACCGGATCAGGATCAGAGAAAGGATAGGTTTTAACTGTCTCTACTGTCTCGGTTACAGTCGCTTGCTGTGCAAACAAGGGTTGCAACAAAGAGGTTGCACAAAGAAGGATGAGCATCTTTTTCATGGTAATTCATTTATATGGACAATAATGTATATAAGGAGTTTAATCCTCCTTATATACGATTAAAGAGTATATTTCCGGTAAATTATACTATATCGGAAGAGGTTATTTTGCAATAATTAACAAGCCTTTCCCTTTCGGAACAACAATCTCATCGCCGGGTTTCCAGGTTGTTTCCTGTTGGAAATTCTCGATAGCCGGGGCATGCAATGTCACTTTCGAAGGATCGAGACCCAGTTTAGCCCAGTCGATGGAAAGCTTCACTTTGGCATCCGTATCTTCCCAGGTAGCCAATGAGATCAGTGCTTTATCACCCATGTGGCTGTAAACGGTCGCTAACGTCTTTTCGCTACCCGTCTTCACCGGATTGTCTTTCACCCAGTAACCGATCATTTCACTATTCTGCATACCGAAAGAATCCCACAGTTTCCACAGCGGTCCGTTATCCACACGAGGACTACGTCCTGTCATGCCATACAGCATGCCGCGCCACGGATTACCGCCTCCTTCCAGCATCTCGCCCATCAAACCATAAGGAATACCGGAAACTTCAACCAGCCAGAACTCCGGCGGGAAATCATAATTGAAGTATTCACCGAACCACAGACGGTCGAGGTAGGGGAAATGTTCCAGATACAGATTGGCACTATTGGCAAAACCGTCTTTCGGGTTATACTGATTGGCAGAATGCAGGTCGATCATAGCTCCCGGATTCGTACGGTTCATCACTTTGCGGATACGTTTCATCGTCATCCGGTCGAAAGCCAGGTCATCGATATACAGCCCGTCGATACCGACGTTCTTCATCAGCCAGTCGAGACCTTCCAGATAATAGTTATGCCAGCGGGAAATGCCACTGTTCACAATCGCTGCATCTTTCAGTCCGGGTACAAACCAGGCGCCGATATAATTCTGGTCCAAATGTTCCTGTAACCAGGAGAAGCCGCCACCGGGACCTTCCGAGAAGATCTCGTTCCCCAGACTACGCAAAGCAAACATTTCCACACAGCTGTTGGACAACTCACGAACGGTATTGTAAATTTTCACCTTCATGTCGCGGGCGTGAGCACCATCGATGTACGCTTTCATCTCTTTGGTACGCAGGAACGGATAGTTGATGAACGGATTGATAGCATTCGCATGATGGATATTGATGACATTGGCACCTCGCTTTTGTATACCATCCAGGAACTCATAGTTATGATGATAGCGTTCGCGCCATTGTTTATCCGTATCAATCGGACGGAACGGAGTCAACGCCAGGTTGAAATAATAATACAGCCGGTCTCCTTTTTTCACGCTGCGCTTACCGGAATAAGCATTAATACGTGTTCCATCGGCAGCATTATGAATATCGATACCTCCATTTCCGGCATTACACCAGGATACCGGCATGTGCAACGGTTTCTGATGATAGAAATTGGTATTCAGCGGACGTTCGTATTTATTATCATACAGGCGGATCTGGATACCGGCATTGACATCACCCACCCAAACAGCATCCTGGTTTTTCTCTACATCCCATTTCCAGCGAAGATCATTCGGACAATAACCGCCTTTCTCTCCCAAACCCATCATATAACGTCCGACACCGGATGCTAAATGTGTCCGCAACGCTACATCCTCCACAGAAGCATCTTCACGGGCGACCAATGTCACTTTATATGCTATGTTTCCATCCGATTCCATCTCTCCTTCCAGGTCCATCAGGAAACGGCTGTTTTGGTTAAGGGCTTTCCAGGCGATTGCACCTTGTTTATGTTTGGTGATTTCGAAGTTCAGGTTTTCCCATGCACCGCCATCGGCAGCCAGTTCCATAGGAGCAGCCAATACACTACGGCCATTCGTACCGATGCCCGTCATAGTCTCTTTGAAATAACTGGTAATATGTTCCGGCAAACCTAAGTCAGAGAGTTTAATCTCGCGTCCTAGGCAGCTGATCGTTTTATCCTTCATCACTAGCGGCGTATAAGGGGCAATCACCTCATCATCAAAACCGATCTGCGAGTTCAGCCAACGCAGACGAGAATGACGCCAAGGTTCATTATCTCCATGATTGGCAATTACATTTTCCGAAACATTCAGAGAGACCTGTACGGTCTTGCTTTCGGCATTGGCGGCAGAGACAGTCACTGTTCCTTGATAAGTACCTGCAGAAAGATGCTCCGGCAACTGGGTTCCAACCCATAATGCCTGCACTTTACCCTTATCCACAGAGCAATTCTTTTCAAAGACGGTACCGGTCACATCCGTTCCTTCCGTATTGAAACAGGTAAATGAGGAGGCTGGTATCTGCTCGCCGGTCGCTTTATTCGTAAGGGCAGAGAAATCGACATGCAGATTCTCTACATTCGAACGTGCCGCCCAAACACCTAACTGAAAGACATAATACTCTCCCTTATCCGCCTGCCCGTAAAAGAAATCATGCCGATTGTCAGCAATCCATTTATAAGGAATATCCGTTGTCATACGGATGGGGAATTTGCGGTCTTCCGTAAAGAGAATATATTTCTCCCCGGGATGTTCTTTTAATAATCGGGCAGTCTCGTTCGATGTAGCGATCACTTCCATCGGATAGAAGCTGTTCAACTCATTGATTGCCTGGAACTGTACGACTTTAGCCGCCGGAAGGGCAGGTGCTTTCTTCCCAGACAGTTTATTTTTCTTTACCCAGTCAGCCGAAGCCGTATTCTCGAAAGCCGGATAATTAACGGTCGGATAGTAAGGACTACCGCTCATTACATTCTTCAGATAATAGATATAATATTCTCCCGGAACAGTCTGCGGCTGGAAAACCACCTCTCCCCGCTCCCGGTCGATAGTAAAGCGGCATACATTCGTAATACGTTCACCGGTTGCAGCATCCACAACGATCAGATTTTTTGCTTCCGGGTTCAGATCGCGGCGACGCCAGTCGATCGTTGCCAATACAGCATCGGCCGGTTTATCTACAGAGACAATTACCCGATGGTTTCCCAATGAATCGGCATTCCATATACCTACCCCATAAAGTTCGTCTGTGGGTACAGCCTGTGCCTGCAAACTACTATAGGCAAACAGGCAAAAAAGTGTAAATAGCAATTGTTTCATGTGTACTAGTATTTATCTTTAATATTGCTTTATACGATTGATCAATTCATCCTGCGGACGTCTTTTCGCCAGATCGGCCGGATCAGCCTGCTGGATAAAGACATTCTTCAAACGTATGTTTTCCTCATTAAAAAACACTATTTCCTCGTCAGAGAAACTGCCTTTTAACAGATCAAGGGGAGTATATAAGGAATACCCCAGTTGCTGCAATAGATCTCCGGCTACGGATTCAAAGATAGCAATATCTTCGGAAGATAATTCACGCAGAAACTTTTTTGTATTGTCTTTCAGGATCGGTTTGGTTACATTTGCCCACATTTTGCCTGCAACCGCTGTATTTTCAGACTCGCGGCTCTTATAATAATCCATCACCCTATCAGAATAAGGAAGATGCAGGAAATTGCAAAGCTGCCGCATCATTTTTTCCGGACTGGCAATAAGTGTTTCGTAATTCAGCATAAAGAAATGATCGGCCGCCGTCCTGTCCTTCAAACGGAGAGCAGCTTCCTGATCCTTTTTCCAATTTTCAGCCAGTGCATAAATATGTTTCTCTCCGACAATAGCCTTTTTAAACGAAAGAGCGACATCACGACCGTCCCGGTATAGATAGATATAATAAGGAGAAATCCCGGTAGATTCAATGCCTTCTGCATACAGCATATTTTTCATGCTTTTACATAGCCAGAAAGAAGCTCCGGTCTGACGGGCTGCTGATTCATAAATCACCCGGAACAACTCATACAACGTTTGTTGCCTGCAGGCTGCTACCACTTCATCTGCACGAATCGTAATACCTTCCCAGGGAACCGGATTCACTGTGACTAACTCGCACACATCCTGTGCCAACCGATAAAAATTAGACTGATCCGTCAAATCGCCATATTTGGGAAGCAATGGTAAGAAACGCTGAAGAATATGCGGAGGATGGGGAGCAGCGATCTCCCGGATTCCATCTAGCATGACACGCAACAGATTGGATCCGGATCGCTGGGTTCCAATCATTTGTATACCTTGTATTGTATTCATAGAATTAGAATAAGATAAAGCCCGCCACACCTGCTCCGATGATCAGGTAAACCGGACTGATTGTGTATTTTAGTGAAATAAAAAATGTAACCAGGAAGATAATAACCGAAACAACCGACAGCATAATCGTCTGTCCGATCGTAACGGCTGAAGCAAAGATCATTCCGATAACAGCCGCCCGTACCCCTTTCATGGCTGCTTTTACAACGGATGACTGATTCAGTATTTTTACAAAACGGGATAATAAGACGGTTAATACAGCCGGCGGAGTGAACATCGCCAACGTTGCCAGCAACGCCCCCGTGATACCTGCCACTTTATACCCGATGAAGGTCGCTGTAATAAATATCGGTCCGGGAGTGATCTGCCCTATCGCTATCCCGTCGGCAAACTCAGCCGAGGTCAGCCAGTTCAAGTTCTCCAAGAACTATAGTGAAAGCCTCAATAAATAACTTTTTATCTTTTTTATTTTCAACAAGATATAGATATTTATTATAATAAGAGAAAGGCATGCCGTCATGGTGATGGTATGCTAAACGGGACAAACGATCGTTTATTCTTTTTTCAAGACATAGTGCTCTGCAAGCTCCCCTGTGATTTCTTTTTTATCCATGTCCAGTTTACGCAAATGGTTTTCTCCGACATGGTAATAGGACAGTTCGCCACCTTCTTCCTGAAGCGTCAGCAGGTCTTCTTTGACCGTATATGTTCCTTTTTCGTCAAATGTCGTATTTTTGTCGATATAGACGGAATGAAGCGTAAACGTTTTGTCGGAGTTTAACGTAAGTTTCGTTTCAATACCCGGACAGTCGGCTGCCGGCAGAACACCTTTGTAAGTTCCCTCGTAGTCCAATGAAATCTCCGCACTGTGCATGTCGGGAACTTCGACGGCAACGATGTCTGTTTCGCCACTTTTGTTTGTTTTCACATTGTTGTTGCAAGCGGTCAAAAGAGCACATGAACATACTAAAATAAATACTTTCTTCATAATTGTTGTTTTTTGTTGATTTGTGATAATATAAATGTTGAAAGAATCATGCGTAAGTATTAAGTATAAATTAAAGTCACTCCGGATTGAGATAGGTTGAAAAGGCCGTCTTGCTTTTCCCGATTTCCTCGCAGCTGTTCTGTCCGTTTTCTTTTAAGGCCAGATTGACAGCATCCCTGCTGAAGGCGGCAATCGTCGTATCGTTGACGGAATTGACATATTTCAATTGTGACAGGTTGTCAATCAATGCAAAAGTACAAACCGCATTCTTGAAAAACTTCTCTTTTGCGACCGGCTTTTCCGCCTGCATTTTTACCAAGAGACAGGAGGCACCGCCCGGCTCAATCACATCGATCGCAATGGAAGCGTATCTTAACCCTTCAGGGTAATCCTGCCTGTTTACCACACCGATCACCTTGGTATTATCCCCGACATACCGTGTCTTGTAATCATAGATTGATCCATGCCCCGGATTTGTTCCGGAATGTCTGCAACCGCAAAACTGGCTTCCGACAAGAAGAACCGACAAGGCCATTCTTGTGAATATCTGCATTTTTGTTCCTGTTGTTTTCATCAGTATATGTTGTTAAATTAACGTGAGTTCGACGAATTATAAGTGCTTGTAAATTTGGTGATTAGCGAAATTTATTATAACTTTATAGTGCTGAAACACAAAGAATTACAGACAAAATCGCTATGATTACCGAAGACAAAGTTACGGAAATATTTTGTATGGCAGATTATTTCTGCTATTTTTTTGATTCAATGATGGCAAAATACACGCTAAAACCAGTTAACAAGAAGAAGTATCACCGTGACTCCACGATGTCCAAGGCTGAAATCATGCTGATTATGATCCTCTTTCACGATTCAGGCTATCGCTGCCTGAAGCACTTCTATCTTGAGAAAGTGTGTAAACACCTGTGCCATCTGTTTCCCGAAGTTGTTTCGTACACTCGCTTTGTTGAACTTGAGAGAGAAGTGGCAATACCCTTGGATCTGTTCATCAAGAGGTTCTTTTGGGCAAGTGTACTGGCATCAGTTTTGTGGACAGCACATCTCTTTGCGTCTGTCGGAACCAGCAAATACACATTCACAAGGTATTCAAGGGTATTGCCCAAAAAGGAAAATGCTCCATGGGATGCTTTTTCGGCTTCAAACTACATCTGATTTGCAACGAGAAAGGAGAACTTCTCAACTTCATGATTACACCGGGAGACGTTGATAACCGCAAGTCTTTGGAATACAAGGTGTTTGTGGAATTTATCTACGGAAAATTGGTAGCAGACAAGGGATATATCAGCAAGAATCTGTTCCAAAGGTTATTCATCGACGGCATACCACTCGTCACCAAGTTGAAAAGCAATATGAAAGGTGCGTTGATGAGTGTTTCCGACAAACTGCTGCTCAGGAAAATAGCAATCATTGAAACGGTGAATGATGAACTTAAGAACATTGCGCAGGTAGAGCACTCCAGACATAGATGCTTTGATAACTTCATTGTTAACCTACTGGGAGCCATTGCTGTATATTGCTTATTTCCGAAGAAACCGTGTATCAATGTACAAAAGAGATTAGACATACAACTTACTTTATGCTGAATTCGTCGAACTTGCGTTATAAAAATCAACCTTAATAGTGTTTACAAAACAAGACTGTTTGAGCTCTCTAAATATTACCATTTCAGCTCTATTATTTATCTTTTCTGTTTAAAAGGGAGGCTAAAATATTAAAAGGCACATGGCTTCTTTGAGGAAATCAGTCGGAAACGATTCCTGATGACGGCATGTCGCATTGCCGGGCTTGTTTATATAATTTGTGCTATAACAACAGATTCGCTACATTAACTTACTGCATTTTTACGCTCGCCGGGACGGGTGGTCCCGCCCCTTGGCACTGGCCGTTCCCCGACCGATGAGCTTAAAAGCGTTAACAATCTGTAATATATTTTTAATTTTCCACAGCTTATCGAGCAACAGTTTTCTTCTTTCTATGTTTTATGAATTTAAGATACTCGTAATTACGTGGCAGGATTTCTTCGTTTGACTCCCAGAATTTTTTACTTACACCGGGCTGGATCGGAATAAGGTGCTCGACAGACTTGAGCTTTTGCATCGGAGTCTTGCCGTTCAGCGAGGAATGCGATCGTTTCTTATTATAGAACTCCTGCCATTCCATAGCTATCGCATTCAAATCAAGTGTCTTATCCGACAAATCTATAAGATTCCGGAACTCTGTCTTATCGGTCTGCTGAGACCTTTCAACTTTGCCGTTCAAATGCGGAGTCCTTGGTTTGATTGGTCTGAACTTGATAAAATGGTCATGCAGTTCATATTGGAAATCATAATTGAAGAATTCTGTTCCCCAATCAGTCTGTATCCGCTGAACGGGAAAAGGAAAGGTGTTCAGTATCTCTCCTAAAAAATGGATTGTACTTTCTGCTTTTTTATTGGGATATACACGAATGGTTCTTAAAGGGTGCAATCATTATGGCCGTGAACTGATATGCTCCGTTTCGTATTTTCATTGCATCCAGCAGAACCCTTTCCCCGGGAATTTCTTTACTATATCTGATATAGTCTGAATTTTTACGCCGTTTCACAACAGTTTTGACCTGATGCTTTTTCAACACATGCCACACAGTCATGGCCGAGAGTTTTATTCTCTTCCTAAGCGGATAGTTGGCAATCCGTTGCGCTCCCTATCTTCTCGTCTCACGCAAATTAAGGATAATGTTCTCAATTTCAGATGTTATCTTCATATTAGCAAGTCTTGATGGGCGTTTAGACTTATCGGACAATTCTGACTTACCTTGTTCTTTCTCGCGATTTATCCAACGGTATAACGTGGAACGGGCAATCCCACACCGAAGGGCAGTTCTTGTCACAGAACCCGTTTCTGAGTATATCTCAAGCCTTTTTTGGCGCATCCGTATTTTCCGTATATCTTCTTTCATGCCATGAAGATACGAATTAAAATTTGCCTACGAAAAGAAAAAGTGTAGTGTATCTATTGATACTTTACATATTATATAATGAAGTGTGTGTTCACCTTGATAGCCAGAATATTGCGTTGGTGGGGACAGGCTTTTTTCCAAGCTACAGATTGTCGAATTGTGTCAATACAAAATTCTTATGACGACACCTCAGAGCGACTTTAATACACCTGCCATATTAACTTTTTCGGTAAAAAAAGAAAGACGGCAGCTTTGATTATTCGAAACCGCCGTTAGGCCGCTGTATCTTGTTTAGGAGCAAAAAAAAAAACTGCCCCACAACAACGTTTTTTATTTATCGTTTATGGCAACCATATGTGGCAAAACTCTACTTAAATATTTTAATTGTTATGTAGGTCGGCGGCGTTTCCGCCGCTTCCCCCATTAAGAACTGTACGTGCGACTTTCACCGCATACAGCTCCGATAATTCAGAATTTAGTTCTCATGAAACTAAATCGGCTCATTCGTACATTCACAGGCAGTGGGCCCCGATAAAGCTCCCTTTCGGGACAAGCGTGAGCGGTTGCGTTTCCCTATCCGCTTCAAAAAGTAAGCATCCCAAGTCGGGTCATACGGATTGGCCTCACATTTTACCTTAACATGCCGTCTAATCGGTATGTCGGCCAGTTTCATGAGTTTGAAGACAGCATCCTTCTCACCATCTTTGTACTTGATGCCGAAAATCCAATCTCGAGTGCCGGCTCTGATAAAGTATTTGTCTTTTATCCATTCTTTCGACTTGTTCGTGTGCCTTCGATAAGACCATCTTTTTAGCTGTAAAATCAAGATATGGTCTATCTTGCTGAACGTAGTTTTCGATACCACACTGCTATAATAGTTTCCCCAGCCTCGCAACACGGGGTTGAGGGCTTCTATCAGCCTTTGTTGTGCAACGGCCTTGTTCTTACCGAACACGACTTCATGCAGTTTTTCAGTAAAGCGTTTCACGCTTTTGGAGGATGGCTTGATTAACAATGTACCGTCGTATTTCCGGACATTGAACCCCAGAAAGTCAAACCCCTCGCTGATGTGTGTTATCAGTGTCTTTTCTTCGGACAGCGTGAGGCCACGCTCCCCAAGAAACTCAGTCAACATGCGTTTTATATCCTCCAGTATATCCCGTCTGTCTGCCGTGACGATAAAATCGTCTGCGTAGCGCACGCAATTCACTTTCGGACAATAGAGCTTTCCGTTGATATATCCCGCCTTGTACTTGTCTTTCAGCATCCTTTCCATGCCGTCAAGAGTGGCATTGGCGAGTGTCGGTGAGATGATACCGCCCTGCGGGGTACCCTCCACGGTGGGTTGGAGCAATTTGTTGAATACCACTCCGCTTTTCAGCCATTTCTCCAAGATGTACTTGTCGTACGTTATCGGGAAGCCATTCGTGACTGATGTGGTCGAAACATCCTTTGATGTCTCCCTCCAGTATCCACTGGGGGGAGTTGTCTCTGCTTAACCATCTGTGTAGGGCGTCAATAGCATCCGCCGTGCTTCTGAACTTCCTGAATCCATAAGAGTTGGCGTCCGCTGTTGTCTCCGTAATGGGTTCCAAAGCCATCAGATAAAGAGCCTGCATGGCTCTGTCCCTCATGGTCGGAATCCCGAGTGGTCTCATCTTTCCGTTCTTCTTCGGTATGTTGACCCTTTTCAGCGGGAGGGCTCTGTACCCTCTCCGTTTCAAAGAACACACTGCGTTCATCTTCTTGGCATCGGTGTCCCATAATACATGGTCGACTCCTGCCGTACTTTTACCTTTATTGGTTGTCACTTTCCTTACCGCCAAAACTTTGGCTTCAAAGGACGTGACAAGAAGATGCTGCAAGGCTTTCACCTTGTTGTATCTTCTTGCTTTCTGAGCCTTTGCTATTCTGATTTGCAGCTGCCTTACCTTTTGTTCGCATCGTGCGAAGTCTATTCCTTTCCACACGGTCTTGCGTCTGGCTGAAGATGCACACTCGGCTTGCGCCTTGTTCCTTTGCTGTTTCCTCATACTTGAAGTTCTACAATTCGTTTCACAAAGAATTACCCTGTGGAAGTCTGCCCGCTTTCGCGTAGGGTGACGTTGAAACCTTTATCCAGGGCATTACACCATGGCATTCGCTTTCTCCACAATCCTTTACCCGCACCTCATTCGGCCGCTCTTACAATTGGCCACCCATCGGTTATTGGCTGACGGGAGAGATACGGGCTTACCAAGTTTCGCACAAATAACTGACGACCGACTTAGACTCCGCCTATCCACCAGCAGTGCGACATCCGTGTAGCACGATGTAACAGCGTACTATCCTGACTGCTTGCCTTTTGGAATGGCCCATAAATATCCGTGAGCTAATTCATAGTCACGATGGTACGGCGATTCACTTAGGTTACTCATATCAGTCAGCTTTGACATTCTTCGCCTATGATGCTTAGGTTGGAACGTCGTTGTCAAGAGGGCTTCGCACCCGACCGTTGCCAGTCACGTACGCCTCTTCAGGCTACTATTGATGGAACAATAGGTTCAGACACGATGCTGAACAATTACTTGTGTGACCTCTTGGCGCACATTACACTACTAAGGTAATGCTTTTATAGGAGAAGTCACATCTGTAAAAAACTTATTATCATGCAATTATCTTACTTTATCTTAGGCTAAAAGCCCTTATTCAAGGTGTCTGTATCCTATCATCCGCTACCGCTCGGTATCGGATTCCTCCAGACCGATGGCATGGCATATCTCCTCCACCAGTTCAGGAAGGCCGGAGTCTTTCTCCTGACGGGGATCGGGTGGAAACAGCGTGGAACGAAAGACACCCTTACAGACAGGGTCCGCCTCCTTGTTGTAGCGGAGGGTGTTCGGAATGTGTGAGGACAGCAGCCGCAGCCCCATCCTGTGGATGACCCGGTTCCAGGCATCATACAAATTCTTCCGTCCCCTTCTATCCACCATGTTCCAGAACAGCCGGATTCCTTTCAAGTTGCAGTTCCCCTTGGCGATCAGCTCCTCTTCCAGCACCTTGGTAAACTGCAGGGAACTCTGCATGACGATATTGTCCGCCTTGAGCGGGACAAAGATATAGTCCATCGCGGCAACGGTATGAACCACCCCCTCGCTGCGGAGCGTTCCGGGAAGGTCGAAGAGCACGATATCGAAAGTCTCCCCTTTTTCGTCCATATAACGCCGCAGGTCTTCCACCCCCTTTTCCGGGTCGCTTTTGATGACCGGATAGGCAGGCTTACGGATTCTTTCGTACTGCCGGTACAGGTTCACCTTCAGGTCGTCATTTTTCATGACATTCTCCATGTCCCTCTCACGCATCAGGGCGATGCTGTGCTGCGGGGAGTCACAGTCCACAACCGCCACACGCACGTCTTTGCGGTAATGCAGGACACTGGCCAGCAGTACCGTAAAGACGGATTTTCCCACGCCACCCTTCTGGCTGGCGATGGCAACCAACAACTCTTTTTCTTTTTTCATCATACTTCTTTTTCATTAAAAGTTAAACACTATTGTTTCAGAAACAAAAATAATGCTCCCATCGGGGGAGATCCCCTGTCATGGGGGACGAGCCTTTATGACCGGGCCGGGCAGGGACTCCTCCAGAATCATGTCCGTCGTTTCCCTGTATTCTTCCAGATGCCGCGAGACAAGGTGGTTGATGAACCCCTCCAGAGTGACCTTTCCGTTTCTCGAGGCTCCCGCCAGGATGGACAGTTTCCGGTGCAGGGCGGCGGGAATATGCAGCGACCGACGCTGCACGCCCGCAATGCCATGCAGGTATTCCTCCCCGTAGACGGACGGTTGCATGGGGCCATTTTTCCTTGCGGGACGTATAATGTCGTTACCGGACGTTCCACGTCTCTTCCGGGGACAGGCAGGCGCTTCCCCCATGATCTCACGGATGCGGTCCGCGTCCATCCCGCCAAGACCAATCCGCTCTTTTACGTTCTTTCCTGTCATGATATGCCTTCTTGGACAATGACAACGTTTTATCGGCGAGGTGTTCCTCCCGGCTGTCCGTCCTCATCCCAGGGACGGTAGACCTCACCGAGCAGGGAGGCGATGTCCTCCCTGTGTTCCTCCATATGGAGTTCCAACAACCGGATGATAAAACCGGAGATGCTGCCGCAGCCGGCGGCCCTGACCAGCATGGCGATCCGGCGGTGCAGTCTCCCATCAATGTAGGCGGTCTTCCACTCAGCGGCTCTGGGAGCGGGAACCAGAAACCTCCTCTTGTATTCCTCCGGACCTGTCACTTTCCCTGCCCGGACCTGACTTCCATGACTTGGTATCTCCACCACTGGTTCCAGGGATGGGGAAACGGGAGCTGACAGAAGGTTCCCCGTGAGTCCGACCCTCTCGAGAACGATATCGGAAAGCCGGTTCTTTTCCTTTTCTGAATCCATATTTTAAAATCTTAAATTATTAAATTACACAACTGGTATTGTCTCGGAATACAAAATAAAGGAAGAAGAGAACAGGATGAAACCACCTGTCACTTATAGTCATCCAAAGTCAGTTATTGTCATGATACACATGACGGGGGGGACGGAGATGCCGTTCCGTTCGGACGGTTCTTCCTATGCGGAGGCGACATCAGAGGCCCGTAGTGGTGTGGAAAAGCGAGCGGGATTCCGTTTCCTTGTCCACCGTTCCTTTTTAATCCTTATGGGCAGGCGTGAGAGCGCGCATCCGTCCGGATACGGATTCTTAAATTATCGGTCTATGGGAGTGTAAAAGTATTAATCCGTTAATGGAGAATTATGAAGGAAGACCATAAGGTGTACACGGCTACATTCTCCATTTGCAGAAGTGTAGAAGTAGTAATCCATTAATGAAGATAATGCAGAAAAACCATAAACCATATACGGCTCACTGCCGCTCTCCATTTGTAGATGTGTAGAAGTAACAATCCATTAATGGACAATAGGGCATGTAAAGGGCAGATTTCCCGTATATTCGCCTCCTTATTCCCGAATTATGGACGTAAGTCATATGATTATGGAGAGATATCCACCCTTTTATGGGGAGAGCAGCCGGCAAACACCTGATGGAAATGCCTCGTAAATCACAGGAGAATAGCCATACAATGGGCTAATACACAATAATTATTGGATAAATGTGGTCCGCTCCTGCGGACAGCAAGTTGTGTTTTCGTTTAACGAAAACAGGACGGTTTAACGGAGAATAC
>ENA-ORRW01001343-ORRW01001343.1-human-gut-metagenome-genome-assembly--contig:-NODE-1343-length-24262-cov-7.240096_pt1 | contig 24262 bp, 23 predicted proteins | sample MGYA00242183_ERZ509150 | MGnify/ENA primary metagenome ERZ509150 (study PRJEB26280, sample SAMEA2338639) | human gut metagenome | biome: human gut; feature: human-associated habitat; material: faeces... | reverse complement strand
ATACGTCATTATTACGTCATTTACACCAAAGTAATCAACAGGACTTCTCTAAAATTATTTAGGGAAGCGGTAACCCAGCAGAAAAGGACTGCTCCCCACAGTTGTAGCTAGCATCCGAGTCCAGAGCGGCAGTCCTATCTCCGTGGATTTAAAAACAACTATTTAATTAACTCTCAATTTATTGAATCAAATCTTAGCATATAATCCTCTGCTGTATCTGCGCATAAGCCTCCGGTTCCAGATCATACCCAAGATAGGCAATTCCCTGATAAACATCCTCCGGGACATTTTCCGACGAACCCAACTTTTTACAAACAGTTTCGACCAGATCCCGCTTCGCAGAGATGACCTTCGCATCTGCTGCATAAAATTGCGTCATATCATAATCTGAAGTATTGCCGCAGGGATTGAGGCAGGTGGCACAGTCCGGCGCAATGATAAATTTCTCCGCATGTATCTTCTGTACCATTTCTTCCTCGCTGCCTGCGTCCTTCAAACACAGAAACGCTTCCCGGATCACGCTGTCGGTCTGCTCTGTTTTTCCATTATTAGATACGGCCCCCACCAGTCCGATCAGGGCACTGATGATGCTATCTCCCTGCATTTTCATACAATCTCCTTTTTCAGACACTTGCTTTCAGCAAAAACATTTTATTCCAGAATCTCTCCATCAATGGCGATGGTCACAACCTGCCAGGGCAGAAACTTTCCGCTGTCCTGTATAGCCTTTTTTGCCGCCATTTCCAGGCCGCCGCAACAGGGTACTTCCATGCGCACAATGGTCACGGACTGAATATCATTGTTCCGCAGAATCTCCGTCAGCTTCTCACTGTAGTTCACTGCATCCAGTTTCGGACAGCCGATCAAAGTGACTTTTCCGCGAATGAATTCCTTATGAAAATTTGCATAAGCATAGGCGGTACAGTCTGCCGCAATGAGCAGCTTCGCTCCGTCAAAGTAGGGTGCCTGCAACGGTGCCAGTTTGATCTGTACCGGCCAGTTACACAGCTGAGATTTGATTACGTCATTGGCGTTACTGTTTTCTGTCACGGTAGCTGCATCTTCCTTCCGGTGCATCTGACGAATACGGCTTCCTGGGCATCCTCCATGTGGAGTCTGCATACCCTCCCGCTGCATTTTTCCCTGTTGTTTTAACTGCTGTGCCTGTTTCACCGCCGCCTCATCATAGGCAGGTGCCTCCCGCTCTTCGAAAGTAATGGCTCCCGTCGGACACCCGGGCAGACAGTCGCCAAACCCATCACAGAAATGCTCTCTGACCAGCTTTGCCTTGCCATCAATAATATCTATCGCACCCTCATGACATGCAGACGCACAAATACCGCAGCCATTGCATTTTTCTTCATCAATATGAATGATTTTTCGGATCATATTTTCCTCCTCGGTTTTTCTATGCTCTTAGCTTGTCTCTAAATCATCATTTACTTTTCTAAACATCTGACCTTAATTATTCGTCCTATGTTTCATCACAAGATCAGTATTGCAAAATCCAGAATTTCATTATGTTGTTTTTCCAACAAAGAAATCCAAACAAACGATATTTTGCACAAACCTCAAAAGAGAACCGCATTTTTTCTACAACTCAGAAAGATACTGTCAGCTGCATCTTGAATCTCTCCTCACCGTATACTGCGTGAGGGATATCCTTGGGCATGATCAGAGTCTCGCCCTCTTCCACGTAGAATACTTCGCCGCCTACGGTGAATCTGCCCTTGCCTTCCAAAACGGTTACCATAGCATCACCGCCTGCTGCATGGGTGGAGATTTCCTCGCCCTTGTCAAAGGAAAAAATCGTCATACTCACATAGTCGTTCTGTACAAGAGTCTTGCTGACTACCTGCCCCTCCTGGTATTTCACCAGCTCCTTCAGATTTAGTTTCGTCTGTTTTTCAATATTTTTATACATCGTTATCCTTCCTTTCCTGAACTCTCCTTGACTTTCTGAGGGGATTATACTAGAATCATCCCATCAAGTATGTTGGTTTTCCAACAAAAGGAGATTTTATTATGAGCAATCCTCTTTTTCAGAACATTTTACCCGAAGATATTCCCATTATGCTGAAGCGCCTGCACGCCTATACAAAATCCTATCAAAAGGAGGAGTATATCTGGCATGCCGGCGATCCGGCGGATTTCATCGGTATTGTCGAGTCCGGTTCGATCCATGTATTACAGGACGATTACTACGGCAACCGTAATATTACTGCCTCCATCTTCGCGGGCTCCCTGTTCGGGGAGGCTTTTGTCTGTGCTGGGATTCCTCATCTTCCTGTGGATATCGTGGCTGCGGAGGATTGCACTATTATGTTTTTAAAAGGGAAAAAACTGTTGAATACCTGCGACAACGGCTGTAAGTTTCATCATACCCTGATCCGCAATCTCTTGGGGATCGTAGCACAGAACAACATGTATCTGAACCAGAAAATCAAATATACCTCTCGCAAGACCACCAGAGAAAAACTAATGGCGTACCTGACCGATCAGGCAAAAATGAAAGGTTCCAATGATTTCACCATCCCCTTTAACCGTCAGGAACTGGCGGATTATCTGGGAGTTGAAAGAAGCGCCATGTCCGCGGAACTCGGCAAGCTTACAAAGCTTGGAATCCTGCAGACACAGCGCAGTCATTTCACATTATTAAAACCTTTAGACTAATCCGGATAAAATTCCACTATCACCTTCTTCAATACAGCTGCCGATTGCTGCAGTTCTGACAGTTCCTTCTCATTTAATTCAATGGGCACCACCGTCTCAATACCGTTTTCATCCACCACTGCCGGAATGCTTAACACCACATTCTCCAGTCCATACTCTCCTGTCATCAGACTGGATACCGGCAGAATAGACTGCTCATTACGTACAATTGCTGCGCAGATCCTGCATACAGCCATAGCGATTCCGTAATAGGTTGCGTGCTTTCTCGCAATGATCTCATAGGCACTGTTTTTCACACTGTTAAATATCTTCTCCATGGCTGCCTCATGATCATAATGTCCCCGCAATTCACAGAAATCATGGATGGGCATGCCACCGACTCTCGCCTCGCTCCAGGCTGCCAGTTCACTGTCTCCATGTTCACCGATAATAAAGGCATGAATACTTCTGCTATCCACTTCCAAATGTTCTCCCAGTTCATACCGGAACCTGCCGGTATCCAGTACCGTTCCGGAACCAATGACCCGGTTTGCCGGATAGCCGGATTCCTTCAGGGCTATATAAGTCAGAATGTCTACCGGATTGGAGACAATGAGCAGGATTCCTTCAAAGGGTCTCTTTTTGATCTCCCCGATAATGGACTTCATTATGGCACTGTTTTTCCGGATCAGATCCAGTCTCGTCTCGTCGGGCTTCTGGTTGGCACCGGCGGTGATCACAATGACTGCGGCGTCCGTAATATCATCATAAGAACCTGCATAGATCTTCATGGGGCTGGCAAATGCCATACCATGACTGATATCCATAGCTTCCCCTTCCGCACGATCATGATCGGCATCGATCAATACCATTTCCGAAAAAAGCTTACTCTGCATCAGGGCAAACGCGGAAGAAGATCCCACAAATCCGCAGCCCACTACAACTACCTTTCTACTGTCAATACTCATAATTCTGACCTCCTGTCATTTACTTTATCACTTTTTCAAAATCAGATGCCGGATGCTTACACAATGGACAGATAAAATCCTCGGGCAGTTCCTCTCCCACATACTCATAGCCACAGATGGTGCAGCGCCATACTGTCTGACCGTCCACAGTCTTCCCTGTATCTACCGGCTTGGGTTTTACATTTTCCTGATAATACTCATAGTTTGCGGATGGCTCTTCACTTAAAACTTCCATCTCCGTCACTTCTCCGATGAACATAGTATGGGATCCCAGATCCACGGTCTGTGTAACTTTTACCGCAATGTATGCGTTAGTGCCTTCTGTGATATAGGGCACGCCGTTCCCTGCATTTTTATATGCTGTATAATCCGCAAATTTATCCACGTCTCTGCCTGACTGAAAACCAAACCGCTCATACAGCGAAAACTCTGCCGTCCTGCTGAGTACGGATACATTAAACACGTCGGTGTTTAAAAGCATATCGTGGGTATAATTTGCCTTGTTGATGCAGACGCAGATCTGATTCGGAGTGGAAGCCGCCTGGATCGCGGTATTGACGATACAGCCGTTTGCCTTCTCTGCATCCTGTGTGGTTACAATGTATAATCCGTAGCTTAACTTGTACATTGCCTTATGATTCATATAACGTCTCCTTTTCTCCTGTGAGTTGTTTTCTTTTAGTATCTCTTACATCACACAATTTATTTACTTTGTATTTCTCTTTTCATATCTCTCATGTATTTCATACCCTGATTATAACGTAATTGTAATTATCTGTCAATAATAATAGTAACGATTCTTATTTTAAAGTTTAAAATAACACCGATATCAAAAAATACCGGTGTTTCTCACTTTTTATAAATATTGTACGTTCCTCTTAGTAGGTCACCACATTATGATATACTCTGTAATACCCATCCCCGAGATCTACCAGCTGCAGCGAAATCGCAAAGTTCTCCATGCCAAGTTTTTTCAGCACCTCCGACACATATCCCTGCTCGTAGGCTCCGGTATTATACGCCTGCTCAATGGTACTCCACAGACTCTTGGGAACCACATTGTCAAAATGCTGGTCGCCGCTCCCCAAGATGCTTAACTGTGTAATACAGTTTGCATAATAAGAGTTTAAATCCGTCACAGCGTCACTTCTGGAAGCCGGTGTGGCTGTTGTGCCGCTGTCAGAGCTTCCGGTATTACCGCTGGGATATTGCAGGGGTTCCTGGGGATTCGGATTGATGTAATCGCTCAGACTGTTTTCAGGCTGATCCGGCAGTGTTACCGAAACACTTCCATCTGTACCTATATTGCCGGGATTTCCGATTTCCTCTGCTGCCTCTGTTACAGCCTCTGCATTGTTTTCGGTTCCGTACAGCATCTGTGCCAACGAACCGGTCATGTCCGGATTTAGGGCAAACGCCAAAACTCCGCCACACAATAACAGACAGAGCACTGCGATTCCTATCATGATCTTATTAATTATCTTCATTATCCTCTACCTCATCTGCACCAAGCAGTCCTTCCGCGGAGTAACGGTTCGTTGCATTCCACAGGATCCATTCTTCATAACCGGCATCATAAACTGCCTGAATCTGTTCCCTGATCTGTGTTCCGTTATAAGAAATATGCCCCGGAACCCAGGTAGCGGTAAATGCCTGCAGCCAGGGTCTCACCACTGCCCGCTCTGCCTCCGAAATCTCCTGCAGTTCTTCGACAGACCCCTGCATTGCCGCCAATACTGTCTCATAAGGATTCGCATCCGGTACTTTCAGTCCGAATACCCCGTTCGCATAATGAGAGGGATACACCATGGGACTGATGGCATCCACAGTCTGTCCCAGCGCCGCGTAATCCTGCCCTACCGTCTGCACGTCGGTCTCACTTCCGATGATAGTGCCGAAGACATCCGCCGTAACCACGCATCCCTTTTCGTGAAGTCTGTCTCCTGCATAGGCGAGAAAATCCTGTATTGCCTGCCTCTTCGGATAGGCATCCATATCCACACCGTAGTCCGCTGCATTGGCATCTGATCCCACCGGAAAACGCACATAATCGTACTGGATCTCATCGAATCCAAGGTCTGCTGCCATCTCGGCAAGTTCTGTCAGATATTCCCAGACCTCCTGCCTGTATGGATTCACCCATGCCAGGCCGTTGGCATCCGTCACCGGCTTGCCATCCGGTTTTGTCAGTGCCAGTTCCGGTCTCGCCGCTGCCAGAATGGGATCCTTGAAACATACGATCCTCGCAATGGTATAAATATTATGATCCTTCAGTTCCTGCATCAGAGCCTGAATATCCCGGATGTAGCGCACTCCTGCCTGCATTTCGGATATCTGATCCAGTACGGGAATGTTCTCTGTAATCTCCTCATTCGCCAGCCGGAACGTCACATTTCCTTCATCGTTTTTCACATCAATGACCATAGCATTCAGTTCCGTCTCATCCACCAGTCCAATCAGATCTGCCATTCCGGCGCTGCCGGCCTTGGGACCGGTGACATAGATGCCTTTCACTTTCGTCCGGTCCACCATGCGGTCCGCAGTAGTCATTTCCTGCCGGAGCACCGGGGAAGGCTCCGGGGGCACCTTATTCGTCTCCTCCGCAGTTTCTTGGGCTGTGGCATCTCCGCCCGTGACATCCGATGCTGTTTCCACGTCAGTGGTCATCTCAACAGGATCCACCGTTGCCGCAGCTTCTATTCCACCACTCCCTATTCCATTCCCTGTTAACTCTATCTCATTGTATGTTCCGCAGCCGCTCATGCTAAATATCAGCATAAGTCCCACCGCCAGAAGCCTCTTCCCCAGACTCTTGTTTCGTATCATCAGTATTCTCCCTGCATACCACCGATTGGTCATATTTTCTTCGGCTCTTTTTACCGCCGGAATACTGTTATCAGATTTTTCCCATGGTCTGCTCTTCCTCCGGATAGGTCAGTCCCCACTGTTTTCGGATCTCTGTCATCATATGCATGACATCTTCCGTATAATTTAGCTTCATGACCTCCGGTTGTCCGGCAATGGCCCGCTCCATATCCTCTACCTCATAGACCAGGGCATCCGTTGTGGCTCCTGCCCGGAGTTCCTCGGTATGACCGTCCTCCGTGTAGGTGATCACTGCCTTCTGCCCTCTGGGGTATTCATACATCTCCACATAAGCCTTGTCAAAAGAGAGCATGCCACGCTTGGGCTGCTTGGCGTGCAGAGATAATGTCACTGTCGCCATCTCCTGCTTGGAATTCATTAATAGTATCCCCGCCTGTTCATCCACTCCCGTCGGTGCAAGTTTCACCTGGGAAGCAATCTGATCCGGACAGGAACTTAAGAACATTCTTACAAAAGAGAGCGCATATACTCCGATATCCAATAATGCACCGCCCGCCAGATTCCGGTTGAAGAACCGGTTCTTCATATCATATTCCTTATAGCTTCCAAAGTTCATCTGTATCACGCGAAGTTCTCCGATGTCACCCGCATTCACTCGTTTTAACAGTTCCTTATAGATTGGCATATGGTAGATTGTCATAGCTTCCGCCAGAACCACGCCGTGCTCCTTCGCCAGCTGCATGGCTTCTTCCAGTTCTTCGGAGTTTAACGTAATGGATTTCTCACACAACACATGCTTACCTGCTGCCAGAGCTTTTCGTAAAAATTGAATATGCGTATTATGAGGCGTAGAGATATAGATGATATCCACCGCCGGATCCGCACAGACCTCCTCAAAACTTGCAAATACATTCTGCACACCGTATTTTTCCGCAAAAGCTACTGCTTTCTCCTGCGTACGGTTCACGACACCATACAGTTTCTGTCCTCTTTTTTCCATTGCCTGTGCCAGTTCATTGGCTATGACACCGCAGCCGGCACTCACCCAGTTTGCCATCTATTCTCTCCCTTCCTTTCCACGTTTTTTATTCTCATACATCTTCGTATCTGCTTCATGGACGATCTTGCGGATATCCGCGCCGCAGCCTTCCGCCCAGCCTACGGCACTGGAGATTGGGATGTCTCCCTGCCCATCTTTTTCCATGAGATCGGCTTTTACAGTCTCTATCATGGACTCTATCTCGGTTTCTACCGGATTCTCGATAATCATAACAAACTCATCCCCGCCCACACGATAAACCTTACGTCGGTCCGTAGACAATTCATACAGTACGGAGGATAATGTCTGAATCAGAACATCCCCGGCAGCGTGACCGTATTTATCATTGACATATTTTAAATTATTCACATCCCAGAAAATAGCCGCCAGTCTGCGTACTTCCGGATAATAAGTCTCGATCATTTCCTCATATTTGTTCTTATTGTACACATGCGTTCCCAGGTCGGTCTCTTTGCGATAAGTCAGATCAGCGATTCTTTGCGCATCTTCATGGCTGCTGATACTGATATAGCGCAGGATGGCAGTGAACATCAGAAGGATCACCGCACGGGGCAGTGCGCCATAGAACAGGATCACGAACACCGGATCCGGTTCAATGCCAAACTGCATTGTCCCTGCTGCCCACTGTTCCAGATACCAGTCTCTGGTGTGATTACTTCCCAGAAGCACGTTCAGATCACAGATTCCATGGTAGAATCCTGCCACCATACTGATGGTCATGGTCACATCGTTCACTGCATAAGTGATCCAAAGCGTCTGTTTCTCCCGATACTGCACTGCCAAAAGTAAAGGCAATACATAAATAAGCACCGCATGGAAAGACAAAAAGGCGGCAAAGATCGCAGAGATCACACAGATCAGTGTCAAAAGCACATATTTTACCCAGTGCTTCGACAGATCTACTTTTTTGTAAATGTACAAAACAGGAATTCCCATGACCATGGACAATCCCACCGCCATGGTAAAGATTCCGGCATCCACAATAAAAATACGCGTAAGCGTCAGTAACCAAAGTACCAGCATAGTCACAACGATCCAGAAATATCCCTTCAATGTACTTAAATTCGAGTTAATCTCCTGCTGATGTAACTCCTGATTATATTGTTCCTGATAATTTTCCATTGCAATATCCTATGTATCTATCATTTGTTTGCTCATTGCTTAGTGAACAACAAATGTAGTATAACATATTCTGATTGCTTTTGCATTTATTTGCGCTAAATTAACAGTTGAAATAATGAAGCATACAAAAAAATGCCCCTACCACTTCTGGTAGGGACATACATTTTTGGCAATCACAGCCCTGAGCTCCACAAAGCACCCACAGGCTCCACACAGTCCTTCATTCAGGTAATTACAGCTTTTACATATAGAAAGCCGCTTTTCATAAATTGTCTCGTCTGCCTTGATCCCGGGCTCCAGCCTGGCAATATACGCGTACAGACTTTCCATATAGACATTCTGATCCATCTCCCGGAGCAGACATTTTCGGCAGGGGTATTTCTGCCTTACTTCTTCGTCCAGCATTATTTCACCCGGAACATCACCACGCTGCATGCCGGCATGGTAAATGTAATCTTTCCGTTCTCGATCTTATAATCTGTAAACACTTCCTCGTGCACCTTGTCGGGATCCTCGAAAGTATTGTAAGCATGCATATCATTGGTAAGAATCGCTGCGCTTACCTGCTTCGGGTCGCACTCTGTGAATGCAATCTCCACCTCTTCTGCCTTATCGATGGACAGGTTGTTCAGGGTGATGGTCACGACACCGTCCTTATCCACGGAAGCGGATTCCTGTAAATGGGGAACCTTGAACTTTTCGTCTTCACCGATCTGTTCCACACCATCGATATAGCTTTCCACCAGATCCGCATCCTGATGGTATTTGTACATATGGAATACATGATAAGTCGGTGTCCGCAGCATCTTCGGTCCCTCGGTCAGGATCACTGCCTGCAATACGTTTACTAGCTGTGCGATGTTTGCCATCTTCACACGATCACAATGCTTGTTGAAAATATTTAAGGAAAGTCCCGCTACCAATGCATCACGCATGGTGCTCTGCTGGTATAAAAATCCGGGATTGGTACCGGGCTCCACATCATACCAGGTGCCCCACTCATCACAGATCAGACCGATCTTCTTCCCGGGATCGTATTTGTCCATGATCGTAGAATGCTTATAAATCAGTTCATCCAGCTTAAAAGCCTTTGCCAGAGTCTTGTACCATGCTGCATCGTCGAAGTCCAGTGCGCTTCCCTTGTGAGACCAGTCATCCTCCGGCAGTGTGTAGTAATGTAGGGACAGTCCGTCCATAAAGCCATGCATCCATTCCGGTGCATTTTCAAAACAGGTCTTTAATACCTCTTCCGTCCAATAGGTGTCTCCGGCATTGGGACCGCAGCATACCTTGAAAATGGGGTGCTTCTGATCATAATTTCTCACATAGGTCTGGTATCTGCGGTACAGATTGCCATAGTAGGATGGAGTCATATTGCCACCGCATCCCCAGTTTTCGTTACCAACACCGAAATAATCCACCTTCCAGGCTTTCTCTCTGCCGTTTTTTCTACGCAGGTCTGCCATAGGAGATACCCCATCGAAGGTCATGTACTCTACCCACTCGGACATCTCCTGTACGGTACCGCTTCCCACATTGCCATTGATGTAGGTCTTACAGCCGATCTGCTCACACAGTTCGAAGAACTCATGGGTACCGAAGCTGTTGTCCTCGGTCACACCACCCCAATGAGTGTTGATCATTTTCTTGCGGTTCTCCTTCGGTCCGATACCGTCCTTCCAGTGGTATTCGTCTGCGAAACAGCCACCGGGCCAGCGCAGCACCGGAAGCTTCATCTCCTTGAGTGCTGCCACTACATCGTTACGCATACCATTGGTATTGGGAATCTCGGAATTCTCTCCCACATACAGTCCTTCATAGATACATCTGCCCAGATGCTCGGAAAAGTTACCGTAGAGTTCCGGGTTGATATGTCCCTTCTTGTTTTTTTCGTTAATATACACCTTTGCCATATTAATCTCCCTTCCGCAGAGCGTTTATTATTGGAAGCCCTTCACTTCATGCCAGTTCTCCGCAGGCTCCGTACTTTCTTCTACCTGTACATTTTCATATACTACACTTCTTAACTTGTCTTCTGAAAAATTATCCACTCTTGCCCGGATCCGCAGATCCTTCAGTGTAAAATCTGTCAGAAGATACTGCTCTTCATCCGCGATCACATCAAAAAATGTATCACAGACACAATCACATTCCCGCATGGTGATATGATCGGCATAGGACAGCGGTCTGTCCTTACGGTCCTTCAGATCAAAAAACTGTGTCCAGGGATAAATCTTAAGGAATTCCTTTACCCTGCCTTCGATCTGTTCCACGGTAATGTATTCATAGCGCTGTGGAGTGTCCGGCCGCATTTTCAGCCATAGCAGTCTCGCTGCTCCCTTGATCTTAACTCTGCGCATAAGAATATTCCGGTTATGTACGGATTCCGAACCGCAGGTGAGACACCCATGACAGAAACCGTAGACGCAATCCTCCACCAGAATCCGCTCATTGATGCCGTTCTCCAGCTGGGTATCCGCCCAGGGCCCTTTACCGCCTTTTAATACCACAGAATCGTCATTGACTTCCATATAGCAGCCCTTGACCAGCACATAGTGAAGCCATCCACCCCATCTGCATTGATCAGTGCCGCATAGTAGAGGCAGGTCTCTCCCTCGATCCGGGTCTCACACAAATCATAATCCGAAATATCATTGCTGCCCTTTAATGTAGCTCCGGCGGAAACATAGAGATGCACTCCCTGTTTGAAATAAATCGATCCGGTCAGATAGGTTCCGGGCGGTACCACCAGGACACCGCCACCTTCCTCTGCCGCCAGATCAATGACCTTCTGGATCTAAAAGAACCCCATTACTGATATTTCTATCAGTAACGAGGTTCTCATCATATTCTCATATACCCCAATTTTTTGCTTGCGCAATACCCTCTCAGATCGTCTTGCCGACTTTCCTTACTTATCAGCGATAGCAGCCTGTGCAGCAGCCAGTCTTGCGATAGGTACACGGAAAGGTGAGCAGGATACATAATCCAGACCGATCTTGTGGCAGAACTCTACGGAAGAAGGATCTCCGCCGTGCTCACCACAGATACCAACGTGCAGCTTAGGATTTACAGGCTTACCAAGCTTGATAGCCATCTCCATCAGCTTGCCGACACCGGCCTGATCCAGCTTAGCGAACGGATCATTCTCGAAGATCTTGGTGTCATAGTAAGCGTTCAGGAACTTACCTGCATCATCACGGGAGAAGCCGAAGGTCATCTGGGTCAGGTCGTTGGTACCGAAGCAGAAGAAATCAGCTTCCTTAGCGATCTCATCGGCAGTCAGAGCTGCTCTGGGGATCTCGATCATGGTACCTACTTCGTACTTCATATCTACACCGGCAGCTGCGATCTCAGCATCAGCGGTCTCTACAACTACCTTCTTAACGAACTTAAGCTCTTTCACTTCACATACCAGAGGAATCATGATCTCGGGCTCTACATTCCAGTCGAGATGTGCCTTCTTAACATCGATTGCCGCACGGATAACAGCCTTGGTCTGCATCTTGGCAATTTCAGGATAAGTAACAGCCAGACGGCATCCTCTGTGACCCATCATAGGGTTGAACTCATGCAGGGAAGCGATAATGGTCTTGATGGTCTCTACGCTCTTGCCCTGTGCCTTAGCCAGCTTCTCAATGTCAGCTTCCTCGGTAGGAACGAACTCATGCAGAGGCGGATCCAGGAAACGGATGGTAACAGGGTTGCCCTCCAGAGCCTCGTACAGCTGCTTGAAGTCGTTCTGCTGATAAGGCAGGATCTTATCCAGTGCTGCTTCTCTCTCCTCTACAGTATCGGAACAGATCATCTCACGGAATGCTGCGATTCTGTCCTCTTCAAAGAACATATGCTCAGTACGGCACAGACCGATTCCTTCAGCGCCCAGCTCACGAGCCTTCTTAGCGTCTGCGGGAGTATCTGCATTGGTACGAACTTTTAACTTACGATATTTGTCAGCCCAAGCCATTACACGGCCGAACTCACCTGCGATGGTAGCGTCAACAGTCTTGATCTCGCCATCATAGATGTTACCGGTAGTACCATCGATGGACAGCCAGTCACCTTCATGGAAGGTCTTGCCAGCCAGAGTGAACTGCTTGTTCTCCTCATCCATAGCGATGTCGCCACAACCGGATACACAGCAGGTACCCATACCACGAGCAACTACTGCTGCGTGAGAGGTCATACCACCACGAACGGTCAGGATACCCTGGGAAGCCTTCATACCGGTGATATCTTCGGGAGAGGTCTCCAGACGAACCAGAACAACTCTCTCTCCTCTTGCATGCCATTCTTCTGCATCTTCTGCGGTGAATACGATCTTACCACATGCAGCTCCGGGAGAAGCACCAAGACCCTTGCCGATAGGAGTTGCAGCTTTCAGAGCAGCGGTATCGAACTGAGGATGTAACAGAGTATCCAGGTTACGAGGATCGATCATTGCAACTGCCTCTTCCTCGGTTCTCATGCCCTCATCTACCAGATCACAAGCGATCTTCAGAGCTGCCTGAGCGGTTCTCTTACCGTTTCTGGTCTGTAACATGTACAGCTTACCATGCTCAACGGTGAACTCCATATCCTGCATATCTCTGTAGTGATCTTCCAGAGTCTTACATACTTCCTGGAACTGAGCAAATGCCTCAGGGAATTTGTCAGCCATCTCAGCGATCTTCATAGGTGTACGAACACCTGCTACTACGTCCTCGCCCTGTGCGTTGGTCAGGAACTCACCGAACAGTCCCTTAGCGCCGGTAGCCGGATCTCTGGTAAATGCAACACCGGTACCACAGTCATCACCCATGTTACCGAATGCCATAGACTGAACGTTAACAGCAGTACCCCAGGAATAAGGGATATCGTTGTCACGACGATAAACGTTTGCACGAGGGTTGTCCCAGGAACGGAATACAGCCTTGATAGCGCCCATCAGCTGTTCCTTAGGATCATCAGGGAAGTCTACACCGATCTTAGCCTTGTACTCAGCCTTGAACTGACCAGCCAGTTCCTTCAGATCGTCAGCGGTAAGCTCAACGTCCTGCTTAACACCCTTCTTCTCTTTCATTGCATCGATCAGCTGCTCGAAGTATTTCTTACCTACTTCCATAACAACGTCGGAATACATCTGGATAAATCTTCTATAGCAGTCCCAAGCCCAACGGGGGTTACCGGACTTCTCAGCGATTACGTTAACAACGGTCTCATTCAGACCAAGGTTCAGGATGGTATCCATCATACCGGGCATGGATGCTCTCGCGCCGGAACGAACGGATACTAACAGAGGATTCTCGTGGTCGCCGAACTTTTTACCGGTGATCTCTTCCATCTTAGTAATGTACTCGTTGATCTGACCCTGGATCTCTTCATTGATCTCGCGTCCATCTTCATAATACTGTGTACATGCCTCTGTTGTAATGGTGAAGCCCTGAGGAACCGGCAGACCAATGTTGGTCATCTCAGCCAGGTTCGCACCTTTACCACCAAGCAGTTCGCGCATGTTTGCATTACCTTCGGTAAACAAATATACCCATTTCTTCATACTTCTTTGTCTCCCTTTTTATAATATTTTTGACAAAACTTTGTAACCCAAACCACTACCGGAGCATTTCAGCTTCGGTTTTTAGTACTTTGATATTGTAACAATCTGCCAAAGGAATATCAAGACGAAATTGATAATTTTTTGACAGAGTATTTATTTTCGTGCATAATGTTAAATTTTTGTATTGTACTTTTGTTTGTTTTGTCTAGTACTTTAGTATTATGTAACCGCTTACATTTGTTCAACTTTCTTCACATGGTTTTTACGCAGGTAACAACATATTTTTGAGTCTTTATTTTGTTTTCATCATCGACTCTTACACTGCCGGGGATCAGATATGGATCTATTAAAAAAATAATTTTCACAAACAATAAGAGCAGACTCCTTTGTATAGAATCTGCTCCTTTCGTTATTTTAATAAATGAATTTATTCCAGCATACCGTCTTTGATCACGTTGTGATCACGCAGCAGTTTTTCCACTACGGTACCCTTCACTACGCGAAGCAGCGGCTTCTTCAGGGCATTCAAAGGTCCGGGCAGTTCGATCTCCAGAGGAGACATGCCATCCATCAGCTTCACGCTACTGTCCAGAAGCTCTCTGATATCATAGACGCTGCCCCATACCTCAGGCACACCTCTATCCACACCTAACAGTCCATAAACAGCCTCCATAGCAGTTCTCACGGAATACTCTGTGGTGAATACAGTGTCTCTCGGGGTCTCTGCGAACTGTCCTAAGAAAGCGAAGTTCACGCAGCCATCGGGGATGACATCGGGACGGTCACCCTTGGTTCTGGGCATGAAGAATGCAGTGATATAAGGCATCATGGTAGGTACGCAGACTGCACTGTGCTCTGCCAGATCCTCAATATCTTCTACGGGCACACCTAAGTGATACAACCACTCTTCGGTGATCTCCTTACCGGTACAATCCTTCATGGGCTTCTTAATATAATCGCCGGGTACGTCGGTGAACAGGCCGTATACCCATACACATACCTGATTCTTGTCCTGCTCCTTGAACTGTCCCTGACGGTTGATGGTCCAGCTCATAAGCCACTTGGAATCCTGACAGCTTACGATACCGCCGGTTACGACCTTACCACTTCTGGGATCGCGCTTACAGATATTAGTGATATAAGGAATGATCTTGTCATCCAGCGTGGTCACGGTAGCGGATTCCCAGTTCGTCTTAGAGATATCGGAACAAAACTTCTCAGGATGTCCAAAGGAAGGATCCTGTTTTGCGATATTTTTCCACAGGCTCCATACGCCGCTGGTACGAACCTCTGCGTCACCGTTGGGTGCATGGTTCTGGTCGCCGTAGATGGTGCCCTCGGTACAGCTTCCGTTGGTAACGAATACCAGGTCGTTCTCGGTGAGGACAATGCCCTTCTCTACGCCTTTTACCTTGCACTCGATAGCCTTTGCCACCTTTTTGCCGTCATTGATATCAAAAATAACATTTGTCACTTCGGTGTTGAACTGGAAGTCCACACCTGCTGCCTCCAGATACTTCTTCATGGGAAGGATCAGAGACTCGTACTGGTTGTACTTGGTGAATTTCAGGGCACTGAAGTCAGGCAGTCCGGAAATATGATGGATGAATCTCTGGAAGTAAAGCTTCATTTCCAGTGCGCTGTGCCAGTTCTCGAAAGCGAACATGGTTCTCCAGTATAACCAGAAGGTGGAATTAAATACTTCATCATCGAAAACATCTTCGATGGTCTTGTCATACAGATCCTCGTCCTTTGTCATGAACAGCTTCATGATCTCCATGCAGCCCTTCTGGCTTAGGTTGAATTTGCCATCGGTATGGGCATCCTGTCCGCAATCCTTCGTTGCACGGCACAAAGAGTAGTTGGGATCTTCCTTGTTCAGCCAGTAGTACTCATCCAGTACGCTGGCTCCGGGTACTTCCAGGGAGGGGATGCTACGGAACAGATCCCACAGACATTCAAAATGATTCTCCATCTCACGTCCGCCACGCATGATGTAGCCTCTGGTAGGATCAAAAATACCGTCACAGGCACCGCCTGCGATATCCATTGCCTCTAAGATGTGGATGTGGGAACCGGGCATCTGTCCGTCACGTACCAGGAAGCACGCTGCTGCCAAAGATGCCAGTCCGCTACCTACGATGTAAGCATTCTTCTCATCCACTCCTGCTGGCTTCTTAGGTCTTGCGAAGGCCTCGTAGTTACCGTTGGAATAATAGATGCCTTTGCTGTTCTTGTCGTATCTTCCAAGCTCGGTGTTGCGGTAGTCTTTCTTGGCTGCCTTGACGGCTGCCTTTCTCTCCTCCTTTTTCACCTCTGCCTTATGTCCTTTGGTTACTGCAGCCACTGCGCCTGCACCTACGGCCAGTGCTGCCAGGCCCAGTCCAATATTATTCTTTTTTGCCATAATGATTACCACCTTTCTTTGATGACTCTCAAATGTTTTTCTGTTTACAAGTAGTATCCTACTTCTTTTTTATAAGAAAACCAATTTACAAAAGAGGGCAAATGATAAAGTTTTTATCATCCTGCCCTTTTTGTAAAGTACTTATACTATTTCAGAATTTCTTTTCCGTGTGCTCAAAATTTTCGATGGATCGGCTGATGTTTCCATAAAGAGTGATTGCCAGTTCTTCAACGATCTTATGATAATCATCCTTCATTCCCCGGTCGATCCAGTCTAACATCACACCCACAAAACCGTATTTGTAAAATCCGGCAATGAATTCCTTGTGTTCCTCCTCCAACTGCATACCGGCGCATTTTTCTTCCACCACGTCCGCAATGAGCTGGTAGGTCAGCTTGTTTAAGTAGCTTTCGATCTTCTGGCGATCCACGCAGCGGTAGATATTCATAATGAAAGGTTTGTTCTCCTGCACTGCCTCGAAAATCTGACTGAAGCCTTCCTGCCAGTTCTCATAGGTCTTCTTCCCCTGCAGTGCCTTCGTGCCGTCCTCCACACATATCCACTCTACAAGATCGTAAATATCTTTGAAATGATAATAAAAAGCCATACGGCTGATACCGCAGTCCTCGGCGAGATCATTGATGGTGATCTTGTCCAGAGGCTTCGTGAGAAGCTCTTTTTTTAAAGCTGCTTCCAGTGCCAGTTTTGTTATATTGGCCATAGCCCATCCTCCACTGTTTTTATGTATTAGCTTCACAAGATATTCATTCGCTAAGGTTGTCGTTCGTCAATCATGTAAACATGTTGACTTCCTTACACTCATTATATTGTACGACAATAGACTCAAAATAGGCAAATTAACTTTTTATTAAAAAACTCTTGCTTTTTGTAAAATTCCATGGTATCATCTTACTTGCGTTTCGGGGTGTGGCTCAGCTTGGTTAGAGCGCCGTCTTAGGGAGGCGGAGGTCGCGAGTTCGAATCCCGCCACTCCGATTCATTAAAAAGTCCTTGATTTTCAAGGACTTTTTTTGTGTTACATTTCATGTTGCAATCCGGTATTCACTTTTTTGTAACGCTTCCAGCATAGCTCCTTTACATGGAAAGACATGTCATGAATGTTCTTTCACATACTGCAAAAATTCCGGTGTCTTTGACCAGTATTTTACACCCCAGTTTTCAAAATTCCATTCTTCCATGTAATCATTACACTCGAAATCTACATAATATATTTCTTCGTTATGTACAACAAAATTCGTTGGAAAATAATCAATATTTGTATTGGCAGCATATAACAGCTCACACATTCTATGCAATTGCCCGATATAGTCAGTTTTCATCTTATCTTCTAAAACCAACTGATAGATCGTGTCACCATCAATAAACTCCTTCAAAATGCGTTCATTTTCCACATCTGTTTCAAGCATGACTGGCATTTTTATTCCGATTTCTTTCAATTTCCTGTAATCCCTGATCTCTGCCTCGAGCTTGTTTCCGAACTGATAATAATCGCAAGGTTCATGATGTATCTGCTTCAAAACATACCTGTTATTTCCGGACTCTGCTAAGTAAGAATATCCACCCTTCCCCTTTCCCAGCAATTTAATTATCGTATAGCTTTTCCCATTTACGGTCATTTCTTTATTCATGTATTTTCTCCTCTGTTCTATACCTCATTGATTACGGATTTTTAATATTATGATTCAATGATGTCGGGGTCAAAAGCCCCCGACTTTGATACCTACGGATTGCTTCGTGCTACGCACTATCACAATCCTACTCAATATTCGCATATCGTGGGATTATCATCCCACTTTTATGCTCATATCGAGGCGGGTCCCAAGGTCTTTCACCCACTTATGAGCTAGCTCATGTGGGCTTAGACCTTTTGACCCTGGTATCATTCAATATTACAATAGAAATATAGTTTTCACAAAGGTTAAACGCGTAACCCCACAAAATTTTTAGTAATGACAATTGCAAAAAATTCCGCAAACCTTTCCCGGCTTGCGGAACCTTCCAACCATATTATAATTTTTCCACGCACCGGATCAGTGCATCCACATTTTCTTCCCTCGTGGCCCAGCCGGTACAGAATCGCACGCAACTGTGTGTGGCATCGATCCGCTGGTCATAGCTGTACTCGAACTGTTCTGAAATCTTTGCCAGGTGTGCATCCGGCACAATGACGAAGATCTGGTTCGTCCGGTTGGGTGCCAGATAAGTGTAACCCTTCGCGGTAAATGCCCCTCTCAGCTTCTCCGCCATGGCAATGGCATGGGCAGAGATCTCCTGATAGAGACCATCTGTGAAAAGAGCGTCAAACTGTAGCCCCAGCAATCTTCCCTTGGCAAGCATGCCACCGTTCTGCTTGATGAGATATCGGAAATCCTGTGCAAGCTCCGGGTTTTTGATCACTACTGCTTCTCCAAACAATGCGCCGACCTTGGTTCCACCAATGTAAAAGACATCACAAAGCGCCGCGATATCCGGCAATGTCAGATCGTTGTCCGGTGCTGCCAGCCCGTAGCCCAGTCTGGCGCCATCTAAGAACAGATACAGTCCGTATTTGTGGCAGGTCTCAGACAGAGCGGTCAGTTCTGCTTTACTGTAAATGGTTCCAACCTCGGTGGGATTGGAAATGTACACCATTTTCGGCTGTACCATGTGCTCAAAGCTGTCGTTATGAATATGGGCTTCGTAAGCCTCTGCTACCTGCGCTGCCGTGATCTTACCGTCGGGGCTTTCTAGTCCCAGTACCTTATGTCCACAGGCTTCCACCGCACCGGTCTCATGGACATTGATATGTCCCGTGACAGCACAGAGCACACCCTGGTGCTTGCGAAGTGCTGCATTGATCACGGTGACATTGGTCTGGGTTCCACCTACAAGGAAATGTACTGCCAGGCTGTCATCCCCACAGGCCTTACGGATCTTTGCGCGTGCCTCTTCACAGTATTTGTCCTCACTGTAGCCCGGTGTCTGCTCCATATTGGTCTGCACCAAGCGCTCCAGCACCTTCGGATGCGCTCCCTCATTATAGTCACACTGGAATAAAATCTTATCTCTCATTTTCTATTAACACCGTCGTGACAGTGTATTTCCTCCAACGTTATTTGTATTTTAGCTTTTTTGTATTTGCTAACTCTTTACATTTTTCGATCGTTTCTATCTTATTTGGTTCTTTGGACTTCCTGTTACTCAAATTCTGTCAATCTTTCGTTTCCAGTACCTTGACCAGATACTCCCACACTCTCTTCGTGGAAGAAATGCTTAAGGTCTCCTCTGTCGTATGAATGTCCTTCATATCCGGTCCCATGGATACACAGTCAAGGTCTTGGATCTTGCTGCCTAACAGTCCGCACTCCAGTCCTGCATGGATAGCCTCCACCTTGGGCTCAGTGCCGTACATTTCCGCATACAGCTTCACCATTTTTTCCCGCAGTGGAGAATGAACGCGGTACTTCCAGCCGGGATAATCTCCGGTGACTTCGTAGCTGCCGCCGGTCAGTTCCACCAGTGCAGAAAGCTTTGCGATCAGGTTATCCTTCTCACTTTCCACGCTGCTTCTGACAGAATACTCTGCCCGCAAAACTTCCTCATCTGCTTTCAGTATACCCAGATTCAGAGAAGTCTGTACCAGCCCCGGCATATCTGCGCTCATCGCCTGTACACCGTTGGGAGTCGCCTGCAAAAAGGCTGCCACTCTTTTTGTTTCTTCCGGTGCGGCACAGGTGATTGTCTCTGCAGTGTCTGCTAACCTTTTTGCGGTTACCTTTACGTCCGGATCCTTGGTAGCAAGCTCGTCAGCCAGTTCTGCTGCCAAAGCTGCTACCTGCTGCTCTAAGCTTGCCGCATCTTTTTCCTCCACTACGACTACTGCTTTCGTCTGTCTGGGAATGGCATTGTCTGCCAGTCCTCCGTCCACAGATACCAGTCCTACGGGCATTTTCTCAGACAGCTTCCACAGAAGTCTTCCCAGGATACAATTGGAATTGCCTCTTTCCTTATGGATCTCTCCGCCGGAATGTCCCCCTAAGAGACCGGAGACTTCCAGCTCATAGCGCACGCCAATAAGCTCCTGCTTTTTCATCGGGAAGCGGCAGTTCACTCTGGCACCACCGGCACAACTGGTCAGGAAAATGCCTTCGTCCTCGGAATCAAGATTGATCATGCGATGTCCCTGTAACATGGACAGGTCGATCTCTCTGGCTCCGTCCATACCGACTTCCTCGTCCACCGTAATGATGACCTCCAAACGAGGATGCCTGATGTCCTCGGAATCCAATAGTGCCAATGCATAAGCCACAGCGATACCATCATCGCCGCCGAGGCTGGTATTCTCCGCATAGATGCTGTCTCCGTCGATCCCTACCTTTAACCCTTCCGTCTTCATATCCATGGTACAATCCGGTGTCTGCACCGCTACCATGTCCATATGTCCCTGCAGGATCACTACCGGTTCATTCTCGTATCCGGGAGTTGCCTCCTTGACCATAATGATATTTTTCATGGCATCCTGTATATAGAAAAGCTTATGTGCTTTCGCAAAGTCCACCAGGAAATCGCTGATCTGCTCCACATTGCCGGAGCCGTGAGGGATCTTCGTGATCTCTTCAAAATAGTAAAATACTTTCTTCGGTTCTAAGTTCGATAAAACACCCATTTTCATTTCCTCATTTCTGCGCTTTTATAGAGAACAAAGTGCACTTTCAGTATAAGTATTTGTCATTTTTCTGTCAAGGAAACAATCCGGAGGCTTCCTTGGAGAACAGGCCTGCCTGTTCTCTGCTCATATGGTTACTTCGCCATATAAAATTGCTTATCTGCCTGAATGCAAGCATTCGCAGAACGCAGTTTGCATGGCTCTGAATAGTTACGCATAATGATATTTTTTTCTCTTGGCGATCAGGAATCCTATTGTCACAAACAGCGCCAGGAACTCTGCCAGTACGATGGACAGCCATACACCGGTAATGCCGATCAGTTTCGGCAGGATCAGCACGATGACGATCTGGAACACGAAAGTACGCAGAAAGGAGATTGCTGCGGATACGGCTCCGTTGTTCAGGGCTGTGAAGAAGGAGGACCCCCACACGTTCATACCGCGGACCATGAAAGCAATGGCATAGATCCGAAATCCCCAGGTGGTCATTTCCAATAACTCCTGATCGTAGTTTGCGAAGATTTTTACTAACGGTCCGGCCAGGATCTGAGAAGCGGTCAGCAGAATCACACCACAAGCTGAGATAATGACCAGACTTTTCCGGCAAAGATTTTTCAGTTCCGCATGATTGCCCGCACCGTAATGGAAGCTGACGATAGGAGCAGATCCCAGGGAATATCCCAGATACAAGGTCATAAAAATAATATCCACGTACATGATGATGCCGTAAGCCGCCACACCATTCTCGCCTGCTGCTTCCATCAACTGGAAGTTATAGAGAATGCTAACGATAGAGGTAGAGATATTTGTCACCAGCTCAGAAGATCCGTTGGTCACAGTCTGCCAGATGACTTTTCCATGCCACTTCGCCTTCCCCAGCTGCAATAAGCTGCCGTTCTCTCTGGAAAAATAGATTACAGGGATGATTCCGCCGACGAGCTGTCCCGCTGCGGTAGCCAGTGCTGCTCCCACCAGTCCCAAAGGAAATGCCACGATCAACGCATAGTCTAACACCGCATTGGTCAGTCCTGCGATCACATTTACCTTTAAACTCAAAGTCGGCTTCTCCGCTGCGATAAAAAAGCTCTGGAACAAATACTGCATAACAAATGCCGGGGAGGACAAAAACAAGATTCTGGAATAGCGCACGCAGTCCGCTTCCAGTTCCCCGTCAGCCCCCAGCGCCAGTGCGATCTGCGGTGCCAGTGCAAAACAGATGCATCCCACCACGATTGACACCGCCAGTGTCACATATACGATCAGCGAAAAATATTCGTTAGCCAGTTCCTTTCTCCCTTCTCCCAACGTCATGGAGACCACGGCGCTTCCTCCGGTACCTGCCATGAATCCAAGAGTTCCCACACCCATCAGCACCGGCATCACCAGATTCAGGGCGGCGAAAGGCGTCTTTCCCACATAGTTGGATACAAAAAAGCCATCGACGATACTGTACACCGAAATACATAACAACATTAAAATGGACGGTGCCACAAAACGCAGCAGCCGTTTATAACTAAAATGATCAGATAACTGTATTTTCATAATAATCCTCATGTTTTTCCATAGCCTGCAAGTTTTCCGGCTCTTTTGTGCCATATGCTTTCGTAATATTGTGCAGACATAAATTTATATATTCATCAGAGGTCATGCGACTACATGGGCTCCGCTCCCTCTGGGTAAAAGCCTCTTCTTCCCGCTCCCGGATGCAATACAGGATCCAGAAAGCCGTCTCCGACAGATTACAGTTTTTTGCATAGACCCGGTACAGGTCATCCATCTCTTTGATCAGCTGATTGTACAATGTGATCTGTGCAAAAGATTTTCTGCTTTCCTCTTCCATATCGCTTTCCTCCAGTAACTACATCGTTGCATCTGTTTGTTTTTATCCTGAATCGGACTAACAGTATTATAGTCCGAAATCGGATTATTGTAAACCATAAAAAATACGCAAACCTGACACTTCCCATTGTGTCCTTTTGCGTATCGTTATATAATAACCTTGGCATCAGTTCCGGGAGGAGTACGGTTCGCCCGTATCGCCAGTGTCTAGGTTCACCTGATTGAATATCCCGTAGAACACTCGGCGGCTGATGCTATTCTGAAATATTCTGTCTTTTCAAAGTATAGTTTTATTTTACCCCAACACACTACTATTACCTCGTTCTTTTTGTATGTAATATTACGTATTATTTATTGACATACGTAATATTACGTACTAAAATGAATTTGAGGTAGGAAAGGAGATACAAAAGATGCCTATGACCTCACAGGAGATGATCAAACTCCTATTAAAAAACGGTTTTGCTATTATCAGCCAGAACGGCTCCCATGTAAAGCTGAAGAACACCGATACTCATAAAACCGTTATTGTTCCTTACCATTGCAAAGACATAAAAAAAGGTCTGGAACAGGCAATTCTGAAACAAGCTGGCTTAAAATAACAAATATTAACAAGGAGAACCAAAATGAAAAAACTTTTTTATCCGGCACTTTTTCATAAAGCAGAAGAAGGAGGCTTTTGGATCACCTTCCCGGATTTCCCCGAATGTATGACACAGGGGGAAAATATGCAGGATGCCTACGAAATGGCATGGGATGCACTTGGTCTTGCCGTAGTCTCTCGTATAGAGAACAGAGAAGCCCTTCCTCCGGTCACAGAACCTTACGCTGTTACTTTAGATCCTGATACCTTCTGTGTGGTTGTTCCCTTTGACCTCATATCCTACCAGAAAAAACATAACTCCAAAGCAGTCAAAAAAACTCTTTCCATTCCGGAATGGCTGAATGAAGCTGCTACAGATAGGAATGTTAATTTTTCACAGGTATTGCAGGATGCTCTTCTTCAAAAATTGAACCAATAAAACATGTTGCATTCCGTGTTGCATTTTGCAAACTATTACGTCAAAATACTAAAAATCAAAATGCGCAAAGACCCATTTCTACAGGTTTTTGCGCATTTTCTATAAATATAAAAGCAGATAACGGGAATCGAACCCGCCTTTCCAGCTTGGGAAGCTAGCGTTCT
>ENA-ORRW01001302-ORRW01001302.1-human-gut-metagenome-genome-assembly--contig:-NODE-1302-length-24918-cov-8.546233_pt1 | contig 24918 bp, 20 predicted proteins | sample MGYA00242183_ERZ509150 | MGnify/ENA primary metagenome ERZ509150 (study PRJEB26280, sample SAMEA2338639) | human gut metagenome | biome: human gut; feature: human-associated habitat; material: faeces... | reverse complement strand
ATCCTACATCAGGGGGGATTTTGTCTATTGTCCTGTTTTACTGGTTCTGTTCAAAAGTGAACGGGATTTTTAGCTTCCTGTTATTACGCGTTCTCTTTAAGCCACTCCACCGCGCAATGCGCCATGCACGCCGCGCCGATGGGGAGGACGCCCTCGTTGAAGACGACCTTCGGGTTGTGCGCGGTGTACTGTCCGCGTTCGTCCATATAGCCCGCGCCAAGGTACATCATTGCGCTCGGCACACGTTCGGCTACAAGGGCAAAGTCCTCGGAGCCTGTCGCCGAAATTCCGCCGTACGGCGTAAAATTCGGAATGTTCAGCGCGCCCATGTAGCGCAGCATGTCGTCCGTCACCGATTTATCGCACACGAGCGGGCACACTTCGGAAAGCGTCCTAATCTCCACTGTCGCGTTATACACGGCAGCCGTGCGCTCCGCCGTCTCGCGCATGCGGCGTACAAGCAGTGCGCGGGCCTTTTTGTCGTTCGTGCGAATGGTGCCGCGCAGCACGGCCGTGTCCGGGATGATGTTCGCAGCGGTTCCGGCCATAAACTGCCCGATTGTCAAAACGCACGTCTTTGTCGGGTCGCTTTCGCGCGCGATGAGCTCCTGCAAGGCGAGATGAATGTGCACGCCTACGTTGATGGGGTCAATGGCAAGGTTCGGGTTTGCACCGTGCGAGCCGTGCCCGTGAACCGTAATCTCAAATCCGTCTACGGATGCCATCATCACGCCCGAGTCGTTATACATCACAAAGCCTACGGGCGATTTGCCTGCCGCCACGTGGTACGCGAGCGCCGCATCGACCGGCGGGTTTTCAAGCAATCCGTTTTCCAGCATATCGTGCGCGCCTTCGAATGTCTCCTCCGCGGGCTGGAACATCAATTTCACCGTGCCGCAAAGCGCGTCTTCGTTTTCTTTCAGCATTTTCGCCGCCGTCAGCAGCATCGCCGTGTGCATATCGTGTCCGCAGGCATGAGCCGTTTCGCCGGTGGGGCAGGCAAACGGCTCGCCGCTCTCCTCTGGCATCGGCAGCGCGTCCATGTCGGCGCGCAGCAAAAGCGTTTTACCGGGCTTGCCGAGTGTCGCTGTCACGCCATGTCCGCATTCTGTCGGCTTTAGGCCGTATTCGCGCAGCTTTTCCATCACAAACGCCTTTGTGTTCGGTAGGTTCAACCCCACCTCGGCGCTCTGATGAATATGTCTGCGGTTTTGGGTGATCTCGTCTTTCAGTTCCTGTGCCCGTTTCCAAAAGTCCATAGTCTTGTCCCCTTTTAAAAAATTTTGTAAGCAAAAAGGCAGCATGAAGCAATACCCATGCTGCCTTTATTTTGTGATTTACTCAGCGGAAGATTCAGAAGAAGTCTCACTCGTCTCGGAAGAAGTTTCGGAAGATTCCGCACTGCTCTCCTCGGAAGAAGCGCTTTCGTCGCCGCTTTCGGAAGCGACGGAAGACGTGCCGTTCTTCGTGGCATCCGCAAACATAGAGGGCTTGTAGCGGTTCAGTACCTTCTGGTTCCATTCCACGCCCTCAAAGCTCTGTGCAGCCGCACTGACAGCATCGGCGTATTCGGTATTCTTCAGCTCAAGCAAAAGCTGCGAGCGGTTGTCACTGCTCTCCAGCAGCGTGTCTTCGTCCTCCTTGATCGGCAGACGGTGCAGAACGATCATGTACTTTGTCGATTCCACGACCTCCACGTCGCCTTCGTTCATCTCCTTAATCGCAGAGATGAACGCGTCCGGCATGTAGCTTGACTGCATACCGTTTTCGTCCTTGATGCCGGTCTGGTAGGTGGAGTCCTGCTGTACTTTGAGCGCATAGTCCGTTGCAGCGTCGTTTACGGTCATTGCACCGGATTCGATCTTCGTCTTGTATTTTTCCAGTGTCTCCTTGAGGTCGGCCTTTTCCTCGTCGGTCAGGTCAACAGATTTATTGTCATCATCCGTCTTCGTCAGCGGCGCAGAGAAATACTCGTAGTCGTAGTAATCGTCCTCAATGTGCTGGCGCAGCTCGCTTTCCGGCACTTCGTTTTCGCCGCCCTCGCCGTACAGCGCGTTGAAGACCTTAAGGTACATTCTGTTATACTGGGAATACGCAATGTCAAAGGAGGTTTTTGCGATGCCGAACTTTTCAAAGCTCGTGCCGAAGTAGTTCCAGTAGCTCTCGGTGGTCTGGAGGCATGTGCTGTAATCCTCGTCGGTCATTTCAAGGCCCAGACGCTTCATTTCGTTCTGAATATAGAAATACTGGTTCACATACTCATCCGCGCGGTTTTTGATCCACGTCTCGGCCGGCGTGCCGTCGATTTCGGACTTCAAGACCTCGCCTTCGGTAGAGACCTTGGAAGCCGCTTCGTTGTACGCAATGGAGAGGTAGTAAATGTATGCGCCGGCAGGCAGCTCGGTGTCGTCGTACTTTGCGGACCAGTTCAGATCCTCATCGTAGCAGCCCGCAAGGCTGAAGCACATGGCAACGGCCAAAAGCAGCGCCACGGTAATCTTTGCGATTCTTTTCATGGTGTTTGTTCCGTACCTTTCTTAAATATTGCGGACAAAATGTCCACAAAGGTTTGCTGTTGTTCATTATACCGCCGATACGGCAAAATGTCCAGTTATTTTGTAGCGGGTTTCGGCGCTTTCGCGTCCTCATCGCCGCAGAGAACTTTCAAAACGTCCTCCAAAACGGTGAGCGGTGCCTTGCCGCCCAGCGCCACGCTGATGTACGGGCGGCTGCCGGCGGAGAGCATCACCTTGTTCGGCATGCCCTGAATGAGGCGCTTCACGCGCTCCATGTCAAACTTATCTTTGTAGAGCAGAAGCGCGTTTGCCTGCTGCTTGACTTCCGTAATGCCAAGCTGTGTCGCGCGGTTGCGCAGCAAAGCAATGTCGATAAGCCCATAAACGCTTTCGGGCGGCTCGCCGAAGCGGTCAATGAGCTCGTCCACAACATCGCTCGAATCCTCATACGTTTTAATGTCCGCAATGCGGCGGTAAACGTCCAAACGCAGCGCGGTGGAATCGATGTAGCTTTCCGGGATATGCGCCTGCACCTGCATGTCCACGGTGCATTCCTCCACGGGGTTTTCGGGCGCTTCGCCTTTCATCATGGCCACGGCTTCGTTTAAGAGCTTCAAGTACATGTCATAGCCCACGCTTTCCATGTGCCCGTGCTGCTCGCCGCCGAGGATATTGCCTGCGCCGCGAATCTCGAGGTCGCGCATCGCAATCTTAAAGCCGGAGCCGAACTCCGTAAATTCGCGTATCGCCGCCAAACGCTTCTGCGAAATCTCACTCAAAACCTTGCCGCGTGTAAACGTAAAGTACGCGTAAGCGCGGCGGGTGCTGCGGCCCACGCGTCCGCGCAGCTGGTGCAGCTGCGAAAGTCCCATGCGATCGGCGTTGTCGATGATCAGGGTGTTCGCGTTTGGCACGTCCACGCCCGTCTCAATGATCGTCGTGCAGACGAGCACGTCAATTTCATGCTCCATCAAACGCCGCCAGACTTCGGAGAGCTCCTGCTCGCTCATTTTGCCGTGGCCGATGCCGATCCTCGCCTCCGGCACGCGCTCGCGAATACCCGCCGCCACGCGCTCAATCGATGCTACGTCGTTGTGCAGGTAATACACCTGCCCGCCGCGGCGCAGTTCTTTTTTGATGGCGTCGGAGATGACGCCCGGGTCATATTCCATCACGTATGTCTGCACCGGGTGACGGTCGTGCGGCGCTTCTTCAATGACGGACATATCGCGTATACCGGAAAGCGCCATGTTCAAGGTGCGCGGGATCGGCGTTGCGGAAAGCGTCAGAATATCGGCAGATTTACACACGTCTTTCAGCCGTTCTTTCTGCTGCACGCCGAAGCGCTGCTCCTCGTCGATGATGACAAGGCCGAGGTCTTTAAACTGCACGTCTTTCGAGACCAGTCGGTGTGTGCCGACGATGAGGTCAATGCTGCCGCGTCTCAGTTTTCTCAAAATTTCGTCCTGCTGACGCGGCGTGCGGAAGCGGGAAAGCAGCTCCACATCCACGGGAAAGTCCTCCATACGCTTTAAAACGGTCTGGTAGTGCTGCCACGCCAAAATCGTCGTCGGCACCAAGATGGCGCACTGCTTGCCGGCGGTGATGCACTTAAACGCCGCGCGCAAGGCGACCTCCGTCTTGCCGAAGCCCACATCGCCGCATAGCAGTCTGTCCATCGGCGCTTCACGCTCCATGTCGTTTTTGATCTCGTTGATGCAGCGCAGCTGGTCGTCCGTTTCGTTGTATTCAAAGTGCGCCTCAAAATCGTGCTGCCATTCGTTGTCTTCGGGGAACGCAAAGCCCTTCTGCTTCATGCGTTGAGCGTATAAAACAATAAGCTCCTTTGCGATGTCCTTTACGGCGGCGCGTACGCGCGCTTTCGATTTCTGCCATTCCGTGCCGCCAAGGCGGTGCAGCTTTACGCCGGAGTCCTCACGCGGACCGATGTATTTCGCAACTAAATCGAGCTGTGTCACCGGCACATATAAGGTGTCGTTTTTCGCGTACCGCAGCTTGATGTAGTCCTTCGTGATGCCTTGCATGTCGATTTTGTGGATGCCCTCAAAAATGCCGATGCCGTGCGTTGCGTGCACTACATAATCGCCGGGGGTCAGCTCGGCAAGGCTGTAAACGGCCTTGCTGTTTTTGTCCTTTTTTTTCGCTTTCGGTTGGCTGCCCGCGCTCATGCGCCCGTGCGTGATGAGCGTAAATTTCGCGTTCGGGTATTCAAAGCCTGCGGAAAGCGTACCCGCCACAACGGCTACCGTGCCCGGCGTGATGGCGGAAAGGCTCTCAAAATAGCCCGCAGGCAGTCCGGCGGCCTTTAAATCTGCCGCCACGTTCATCGCGGCGCGCTCCGTGCCGGCTAAAACAGCACAGGCATGCCGGTTGTGCAGCGCAGCCGTCAGGTCTTCGGCCAAAAGCTGCGTGCTGCCGCCCCAAACGGAAAGCTGCCGCACCGTCATGTTCACAAGCGCCTTTGTCGGCGTGTCGTAAGAGCCGCGTGCAAACGCGTCCATATAAACGCTCGCCGTGTCCTCCGCACGCTTTAAGGCGTATTCATACGTCTCGGTATACATGTCAAGCCCGCGGCACAGCACGCCCTCCGCGAGCAGTCCGCGTACGTCCTCACCCCACTGCCACAGCGTCGTGCGCATGCGTTCCTTTAGTTTCGAGCCTTCGGAGAACACCAGCAGCGCATCCGTGTCAAAATAATCGAACAGCGTTGCGACTGTCTCGTAAACGAACGTGTAATATTTGTCCATGCACCCAATGTGCAGGTCGTTTTTCAGTTTATCCGCCTCGCGCAGCAGCACTTCCTTTGCGGCAGGCGCCGCCTTGCCGCGCAGCGTTTTTGCATGTGCCTCGAGTTTTTTTGCAAGGATACTCATGCTGTCCGGCACGACCTCCACGGCAGGGGAGATGGTCACCTCCGTGATCTGGTCGGTGCGGCGCTGCGTCTCCGCGTCAAAATACGAGATGGTGTCGATCTCGTCGCCCCAGAATTCCACACGCACCGGTGCTTTTCCGCCGGGGGAGTAGAAGTCCACAATGCCGCCGCGGCGCGCAAACTGACCCGTGCCGTCAATCTGATCGGCGCGCACATAGCCACAGCGCACCAGCGCCCGCACAATCTCATCCACCGAAATTTCTTGTCCGGCAGAGAGCTTCACCGTGCGCTCTTTCAGCTTTTTTGGCGGCAGAACATACTGCAATGCCGCGTCGATCGTCGTCACAATGCAGGTGCACTGCCCGGTTTGCAGCAGCGTCAGTGCTTCGATGCGCTGGCGCTCATATTCATGCGAGCTGCCCTCCGTGTCGCGCAGGCTGAAATCGCGCAGGGGGTAAAACGCAGAAGTCACGCCCATCGCGTTCAGGTCTTCCAGCATACGCGTCGCTTCCGCTTCGTCGCCCGCAATAAACAGCGCTTTTTTCGACATGGCAGAAAGCAGCGTGTGCAGAATATTTGCTTTGTGGATGGAAGCCAAACCCGTCACGGCCACCGGCGTCTTGCGCTGCCGCACAGCGTTTTCGATCGCGCGGTATTCCGGCACGCGCCCGAGCGCGTCATTCAAAAAATTCATACGCATAGTAGTGTTCCTTTCGGGGAGCCGCTCAGGAATTATAGCGGTTCATCGCCTTGTCCGGCGCGCCGGAGAGGAGCAGCTCCACGGCGCTCGTTACGTTTTCGGAAACGGTTTTTAGCGTTTTCATCTCGTCATTTGTAAAGCGGGAGAGTACCCAGTCCGCAAGGTCCCAACCTTCGGGCTTGCTGCCTACACCGATCTTCATGCGCGGGAACAGGTCGCTGCCGCTCAGATAAATGATATTCTTCATGCCGTTGTGCCCGCCTGCACTGCCCTTTAAGCGGATGCGCATGCGCCCAACGTCAAGCGAAATGTCGTCGAATACAATCAGCGTGCGCTCCGGCGGAATGTGGAAAAAGCTCATCGCTTCCGTTACGGACTGTCCGCTCAAATTCATAAAGGTGGAGGGCTTTAAAAGTACGGCGCTCTGTCCCGCAATGGTGCCCTTGCCGTAAAGGCCCTTGAATTTCACGCGGCGCACCTCAATGTTAAAGTGCTCCGCGATGGCGTCCAGCATTAAAAAGCCGGCGTTGTGGCGTGTCATCTCATATTTCGGGCCCGGGTTGCCGAGTCCCACGATCAGCCAGTCCGCGCCGCCCGAAGTTTGATCGTTTTTAGAAAAAAGCTTCATGGAATGTTCCTTTTTACATCAATGTTTTTGTCTTCTTTTTCGCACCGCCCGTTTTCGGGAATGCCGAAAGGCACGCAGAAGCCGCACAGCCGCCGAAAGGGGGAGACCCTTCGCCGCTGCGCTTTTCTCTGCGTGTGTGTTTTTGCGGGCATGCCCGCTTTTCAAATATATTATATTATGCCACCCGCAAAAGGGTTTTGCAAGCCTATTTTGTCCGAAAACGCGGGAAAACCCGCCTTAAAAAATCGTTTTGCGGCGCAAAAATCTGTCTAAAAGAAAAATTCTGCGAAAAATTTCCGAAAACAGACGATTTCTCGAAAAAAGGTATGGAAATTCGCAAATATATTTGGTATAATAGAGTGCGGCGAAACAGTGGATAAGTTTTTTACGCCTTTTTCGCTGAAAAAAATCAGTTAATACTCGGTTTAACCGTGTAAATTTTCAAGGAGGTAGTTTCCAATGAGCAAAAAGTATGTCTATTTGTTCACAGAAGGCAACGCGAGCATGCGCGAGCTTCTCGGCGGTAAGGGCGCAAACCTTGCTGAGATGACGAACCTCGGCCTGCCCGTTCCGCAGGGCTTCACCATTTCCACCGAAGCCTGCACCCAGTATTACGAAGACGGCCGCCGCATCAACGATGAGATCCAGGCTGAAATTATGGAGTACATTGAAAAGATGGAGCAGATCACCGGCAAGAAGTTCGGCGATCAGGAGAACCCGCTTCTCGTTTCCGTCCGTTCCGGTGCACGCGCATCCATGCCTGGCATGATGGATACCATCCTCAACCTCGGCCTCAACGAGGACGTTGTTGAAGTTATGGCTAAGAAGTCCGGCAACCCGCGCTGGGCTTATGACTGCTACAGAAGATTTATCCAGATGTATTCCGACGTCGTTATGGAAGTCGGCAAGAAGTACTTCGAGCAGCTCATCGACGCGATGAAGGTTAAGAAGGGCGTAACGCAGGACGTTGAGCTGACCGCTGACGACCTGAAGGAGCTCGCAAATCAGTTTAAGGCTGAGTATAAGGAAAAGATCGGCGAGGACTTCCCGTACGATCCGAAGGAACAGCTCATGGGCGCTATCAAGGCTGTTTTCCGTTCCTGGGACAACCCGCGTGCAAACGTCTACCGCCGCGACAACGATATCCCGTATTCCTGGGGTACCGCTGTTAACGTGCAGATGATGGCATTCGGCAACATGGGCGAGACCTCCGGCACCGGCGTTGCGTTTACCCGTAACCCGTCCACCGGCGAAAAGGTTCTCACCGGTGAGTTCCTCATGAACGCACAGGGCGAAGACGTTGTTGCAGGTGTCCGCACCCCGCAGCACATTGACCAGCTCAAGGAAGTCATGCCGGAAGTTTACGAGCAGTTCGTAGGCATCTGCAACACCCTTGAAAATCATTACAGAGACATGCAGGACATGGAGTTCACCATCGAGGACAAGCACCTCTACATGCTCCAGACCCGTAACGGCAAGAGAACGCCGGCTGCTGCTCTGAAGATCGCTTGCGACCTCATCGACGAAGGCATGATCGACGAGAAGCAGGCTGTTCTCATGATCGAGCCGAGAAACCTCGACGCTCTGCTGCACCCGCAGTTCGACGTTAAGGCTCTTAAGGCTGCTACCCCGGTCGCTAAGGCTCTGGCTGCATCTCCTGGTGCTGCTTGCGGCAAGATCGTCTTCACCGCTGAAGATGCAAAGGTTTGGAACGAGAAGGGCGAAAAGGTCGTCCTCGTTCGCCTTGAGACCTCCCCGGAGGACATCGAAGGCATGAAGGCTGCACAGGGCATCCTCACCGTTCGCGGCGGTATGACCTCCCACGCAGCTGTTGTTGCGCGTGGCATGGGCACCTGCTGTGTTTCCGGTTGCTCCGCTATCACCATGGATGAAGAGAACAAGAAGTTCGAGCTCGCCGGTAAGACCTACCACGAGGGCGACTGCATCTCCATCGATGGTTCCACCGGCAACATCTATGACGGCCTCATTCCGACCGTTCCGGCTTCTGTCAATTCCGGCGACTTCGGCCGCATTATGGGTCTCGCGGACAAGTTCCGTCAGATGAAGGTTCGTACGAATGCCGATACCCCGCAGAACGCTATCGATGCAAAGCGCCTCGGCGCAGAAGGCATCGGCCTCTGCCGTACCGAGCACATGTTCTTCGATCCGGACAGAATCGCAGCTATCCGCGAGATGATCTGCGCTGACACCGTCGAAGGCAGAAAAGCTGCCCTTGCTAAGCTCGAGCCGATGCAGCAGGGCGACTTTGAGAAGCTCTACGAGACCATGGAAGGCGAGCCGGTTAACATCCGTTTCCTCGATCCGCCGCTGCATGAGTTCGTTCCGACCGAAGAAGCTGACATCGAGCTGCTGGCTAAGTCCACCGGCAAGACTGTCGAGCAGGTTAAGGCAATCATCTCCGGCCTCCACGAGTTCAACCCGATGATGGGTCACCGTGGCTGCCGTCTGGCTGTCACCTATCCGGAAATCGCAGAGATGCAGACCTCCGCAGTTATCAAGGCTGCGCTGAATGTCTCCGCTAAGCACCCGGATTGGAACATCGTTCCGGAAATCATGATCCCGCTCGTTGGCGAAGTCAAGGAGCTGGCATACGTTAAGGGCGTTGTCACTGCAACGGCTGATAAGCTCATCGCAGAGGCAGGCTCTTCCATGACCTACAAGGTCGGCACCATGATCGAGATCCCGAGAGCTGCTCTGACGGCTGACGAGATCGCGAAGGAAGCAGAGTACTTCTCCTTCGGTACGAACGACCTTACTCAGATGACCTTCGGCTTCAGCCGTGACGACGCAGGCAAGTTCCTCGGCGCTTACTATGATAAGAAGATCTACGAGAATGATCCGTTCGCAAAGCTCGACCAGGTTGGCGTAGGCAAGCTCGTTAAGATGGCTTGCGAACTCGGTAAGTCCACCCGCCCGGACATCAAGCTTGGTATCTGCGGCGAGCACGGCGGCGACCCGACTTCCGTCGAGTTCTGCCACAACGTTGGCCTCACCTACGTTTCCTGCTCTCCGTTCCGTGTACCGATCGCTCGTCTTGCTGCGGCGCAGGCTGCCATCCGCAATCCGCGCCAGTAAAAGGTTGACGCAGTAGCGTAGGCAAAACAACCGATATAAATACGGTCACACAGTCCATTTGGATTGTGTGACCGTTATTTTTTGCCCATTTTCAGCCGAATACACCGCAAATCAAGCCGCTGGTTTCACTATGAATCAGCGGCTTTTCCGTTTCCAAAAAATTTTTTGAAATTTTTTCGCTCATTCGCTCAGGGGGTTAAAAATGAGCCTTCTCGCTGCCTACCTATTGAGGGACAAAACAAGTTTCCTCATGAACCTTGAAAACTGAATACACATTCAATAGACACATTCCTGATCGGGGCGAAAGCCCCAGCCGGATGAAGGTGCTCCACGAACTTCCTGCCCATAAGGGTTATCACGGAAAGCGTGGATAAGCGTGAGAACGAAATCGTCGGCGGTGAACCCGATGAGGGCGATGAGCCGCCTGAAAAGAAGCCGAGGGACTTGGAAAGATAGCCGAACCTCTTGACGATATTATCCTATATGATAACATTGTCATGGACCGGAAGGAAGGGGTTTGTATGACCGAAAAGGAACTGTGGTCCTATGTCAAGATTTATTACAGTTGGCATTCATATACTTTTCAGCATAGCGTTCTACAACTTTAACTGTGGTCTTGTAATTTGCCCTGAGCGAGTATACACAATCAATGATACAAACCTAGAGAGATTTGTAATTGTATGCAAATTGAGAGTTTAAATCATAGTATGGCGGAATATTTAGATATTGTAGATGAGAACGGGATCCCCACAGGCGAAACGGTAGAGCGCGAAACGGCGCATGCAAAGGGCATTCGGCACCGCACGGTACATTTGTGGCTCGTGCGTAAGAAAGACGGCAAATTGCAGGTTTTGCTGCAAAGACGCGCCAAGCACAAGGAGTCTTTTCCCGATCGGTACGATACGTCAAGCGCGGGTCATATTCCGGCAGGCAGTGATTACAGAGAGTCGGCAATTCGCGAGCTTTTCGAGGAGCTTGGCGTGCACGCGAAAGCGGAAGACCTTGTGTACTGCGGCACGCGCCGCGTGGTGTATGACGGCGAGTTTTGCGGCAAGCTGTTTCACGACCGTCAGGTCTCGAAGGTGTTCTACCTTTGGTTCGACGCAGATGAAAGCGCTTTTAACATCGACCCTGCCGAGGTAGACCGTGTTTTATGGATGAATTTAGATGCGTGCATCGACGGTGTGCGGTATAACACGTTTCCGCACTGCATCGAAATGGACGAGCTCGAAATTTTATGCAGCGGCTTAAAGGTCGATTTTGCATAAGTTTTTTACCGCGTAATGACCTGCACCGTGGTATCGGCATAGTCGGAAAGCAGGGAAAAATCCTCTTTCAGTCCGTCCGTAATGTAGACCGTGCTGTCCGCTGCAATGAAAATCGCTTCAAAGTCGCTGCTTTCTGCCCAGAGAGCAGCGGCTTTTTCTAAGCCCATCACAAAAAGCGAGGTGGAAAGCCCGTCGCACATCGCGCCGTCCTCGCCGATGACCGTCACGGCAAGCAGGCCGCTGTCTGCCGGACGTCCGGTCTTCGGATCCATAATGTGCCAATAGGTCTTGCCGTCCTGTTCAAAATAACGTTCGTATCCGCCGGATGTGACAACGGCTTTGTCGCGCACGGAGACCACCATCATGGGCTCTTTATTGTGAGGGTTTTTCACGGCAATTTGCCATGCGCCGCCGTCCGGCTTGCTGCCGATGGTCTGCACGTTGCCGCCGAGATTCAAAAGTGCGGAGGCGACGCCCTTTTCGCGCAAAAGTTCCGCTGCCTGTTGACCGGCATAGCCCTTTGCAATGCTGCCGAGGTCGATTTCCATGCCTGCAGGCAAGATCACTTCTCCGGTGACTTCATCGTACTGCACATTCGTGTAATCGACCAGCGGCAAAAGGGAGGTGAGCTCCTCCTCGCTCGGCACCTTGTAGCTGCCGGTCGTAAAGCCCCATGCGCGCACAATGGGGTAAACAGAAATATCCAGTGTGCCGTTTGTGCGGCTGCACATCGCAAGTGCCTTTCCCATCAGGTCGGCGGTGCTGCCCGTAACGGTACCAGAGCCGTTTTGGTTGATCTGCGCGATCTCGCTTGTGTCTTTCGTCACAGAAAGCTCGTCTTCAAGACTGTTTATCAGCGCCTCCGCGTCGTCAACGAGCGAAGCGCTGCTGTATACGGTAAATTCCATGGTGGTGTTCATGGCGTAGAATGTCTTTTTTTCGGCTTGTGGCGTGCGGGAACACCCCGTGCACAGTGCAAAAATCAGCACAAAACAGCCAAAAACGGATAAAACTTTCTGCATAGTGGTCTCCTTTTGAGAAAAAATCATAGAATATTAAAAATAGATGACAGATATTTAAAAAATGAATACCGTTTCCGGTTGACAACAAAGGAAATTTTTGGTAGCATACTGTGTGGAGGTTAGAGCTATCTAACTCTATATACACCGTAAGAGCAGAGAACGTAATCCTTCGCGTGAGGGATTGAAAGCCTTTTGCGGCGCATAAAGCTTGGGGTGCTAACACTGATTTTTTCAGTGCAAGTTAGATGCATCTAACCCACGCGCAGCATTATACCACGGAAAAGCGCGCCTTTCAACCATTTTAAGAGATTTTGTTGAAAGCTGTCCGTGGAAATATCCGAAGCGGCGGAGAAGCCGCGACAGAAAATGAAGGAGGCAGCATGAGAAACATTTACAAAAAAGCAGCGTCTTTGCTTTTGGTGACAATGATCCTCTTATCCATGGTCGTGACCGGCGCAGTGGCAGAGGCAGCAGCACCGACAGAAGTGAAAAGCTGCGAAAAAAGCGGGTTTTATACAACCGTTTTGAATTTTGAATTCAGCGATACCACATGGCTGAATGCAGTGAACGGCGTTACCGTAAACGGTACAGCGTTCACAGGCCAGACGATCAACAGCTTTTCAAACGATACCGGCATTTGGTGTGTCGGTGATGCAACGGGTGCATACGGCAGCTATAAAGCCTTACAGCTTGCCATTGAGAACGACGCTTCGTTCCCGCTGACCGTTGAAGTTACGGCTGCAGGCTACAATAAGCTGACGATGGAAGTCGCAAAGGCAACGGTCAGCTATAACGATGTCTACACCGCGACCGTAAAGATTTCGGAGACCGAGCCGACCACTCCCCCAACGGAGCCGACCAAGGAGCCGACGCCGGTAGAGGATACGGATCCGCCGACGAGCTTTACGGCAAGTTCTAATTTTGGAAGCGACTTCAATTTAACATTCAGCGGTGCGTATGATTGGTTGAATTCGATCACCGCCGTTCAAGTAAACGGCACTGCATGGGAAAAGGCATCGTCTTCCTTTGGTGTGAGCAGAAATAGCAATTATTATGTCAGACCCGGTAACGAATACGAAGACGGCTATCTTTACATCGGTGAAGGCTTTGATACAAATCCCGCGACCTGCATTATCACCGCAAAGGGATATAAGCCGTTAACGCTTACGTTGGATAAGTCAAACTACAAGGTCACCATCGGTGCAGTGGAAGAAACCACCTACAAGGCTTACGTAGCGAAGGCCGAAAACGGAAGCGTCTCTTTGAGCGCTTCCGAGGTCATCAAAAAGGGCGAGACAGTTACAGTTACCGTCACCCCGAATGTGGACTATGAGCTTGATACACTAACCGTAAAGACGGAAAGCAAAGAAGTGGAGACCAAAAAAGTTTCCGAAACTTCCTACACCTTCGCGATGCCGGCTGCAAACGTAACCGTTACGGCAAAGTTCAAGGCATCCGCACTGAAAGTTGTAGATATCGACAAGGTCACGCTTACGAAAGATACTTTCGGAAACGATTGGCATATCAACTTCTCCGAGCCGAGCGATTATGTGGAAAACGTTACCGGTTTTAAGGTGAATGGCATTTCTTGGGAAGAAAAGTCGTATAACGTTTCCTCCGGCGGCGCATACAGAAAGTATGCGGATGATAACTACATCCAGATTGCGCAAAAGAGCTACTCGGCTTCCGAAAATAAAGTACCTGTCAGAAGCGGCGATGTCATCACCATTTCCGCAAAGGGCTATGAAGATCTGAACCTCAAGTTCGTTGTAGATAAGGACGGCAAGGCGTCTCTCGTGGCAGACGACGGCAAAGGCGACCCGCTTGAACTGCACGTAAAGATCGAGGGCTCGTTTGAAGCCGCCATCGTCGGCCAGAAAGATTATGACGGCGTTTCCGGCGCAAGCACGGGCGGTTCCACATCGAACAACAACAGCAACGTTACCGTTTACGGTGCACTGGTTGAAAAAGACAAAGAGCCGACCGACGACGATTGGCAAAAGCTTGATAATAACTCCGAAATCAATCTCAACGGCAGCAAGTGCAAGGTCAGCATCGTGCCGGATGTCGAAAGCGGCACCGCGGAAGACGCAGACAGTGGTATGAGCGGCGTTTATATGCCCATCAGCAGTGACCTTACGCTAAGCGGCACACCGAAGGACGCAGGCAAATACCTCGTCTCGGTTTCCATCGAAGACAATCAGGGTAGAAAAGCGACCAGCAACACGCTGCCCTTTATGATCTACACCGGCGAAGAAACGCTCGCCGAGCAGATCAAGATCGAAAACCTCAAGCAGTATGCAAACGGCCTGTATGCTTGGGATATCATGGAGCCGTGGGCCATCAAGAACTTCGGCAGCAATGTGGACGGTGAAGAAGAAAGCGTCCGTGTACCGGCTGACCTCGAAGTCTGGTTCGGCTCGCATGAGAGCGGCACATACGGCTACCTCGGCTATGACCTTGCTTGGGACGAGGTAGAAGCGGGCAACATTCCGCAGACACTGTACATCCCGGCCGGCTGCAACTTGACGCTCACCAACATGAAAATTCTCAGCAGCGTGCGCATCGTCGTCGAAGACGGCGGCAAATTAACACTGGACGATTCCGTTGTGCAGGGCATCATCGACGTTCAGGGCGGCGGTACGTTCTCCATGAATTACAGTGCTTACAGCGGCGACTTCAAGACGGGCGCTTCCGTTTGCGGCCAGATCCGCCTTGCAGACGGCGCAATTTTGGAAAACGCAGCGATCTATTCCCATGCTAACTACCTTGCAAACGGCGATTTAACAGGCCGCACCACGTCCGAGCCGGTCGTTGTCACAAACGGCAATGTGGCCGTCAAGGGGCAGGTCTTCATTGAAGGCGATGATGCCGGCAATGAGATTGGCCAGACCGCTCTGCAGGTCAACGGCACCCTGACGCTTGCAGACGGCGCAACGCTCGTTGCATACGGCGGCGGTGGTATGACCTATTTTGCAGGCGGCACTGCAATCGATTTGAACGGTACTATCACCGGCAACGGTAAGCTTGTTGCCATCGGCGGTGCACCGCTCTTCGGTGACGGTGGCACGGCAATTTCCGGCAGCGGCACCATCTCCACAAGCGAAACCTTCCTTCAGGGCGGCACGGCATTTACAAGCCGGGATGCAAAGCCCGGCAAGGCGCTGAACGGCGACATTACGCTCACAAGCCAAAGTCGCCATGTAAAAGACGGCACACTGGAAGAAACCGGTACGGACGATCCGCTCAAGGCGCTCTACTGGAATACCGGCATTGAGCTTATCCCGCCGCTCGATATGTTTACCACCGAGCAGCATACGGATGCCGTAACGGATACAACTGTGTGGAAGTTCGACGAGAACACCCACTGGAACCCGTGCGACGACGTGACCTGCAGCGTACATGTAAACGAAGCGGCACACACCTTCGTTTGGGTCAATGACGAAGCGGAAAGCGACATCAGCACTCGGAGCATAGAAGCCAGAACAAAGCACGAGGAGTGCACCGTTTGCGGCTATACGCGCAATGAAAACACACCCATCACGCCCGATCCGGTCGTGACTCCGGAGCCGTCTGCCAAACCTACGGCGGAACCGACCACGGCACCTACGACAGAGCCATCGGTTACCCCGGCACCCACAACGGAACCCACAGCAACACCGGCACCGACCACAGAGCCGACCACAACGCCTGCGCCTACGGCACGCTGTATGTTTCGGCCGAGCGCAGCGGCTACCGTTACCCCGGTTCCAAACAATAACAACGGATCAAATACCCCGAAAACCGGCAGCGATTACATTGCCGTCATCTTCAGTATTTCCCTCCTCACCGTTTCCGGCGCAGCCATTGCCGCACTTGTGTTTTTGAGTAAAAAGCGAGGTAAGCACGTCGCAAAGTAAACTCGTTTTTTACGAAACAGAAAATATTTTCTCCCTGATAAACACGCCCCGGTGGACAATTTCCAGTCCGCATGGGCGTGTTGCTCATTCTTTTACAAAAGCAAGACCGAAGCAGCACCTGACGCTGCTGCGCCTGTACTTGATGCGGTCCAGTACTATAAGGATCACAAAGATCTCGGAGCACGTGGATGTGCAGAAAATCTCGGCATCGGATACGAAGCCATTCGTCACAGTAGAACGAAAAACGGTGCCGGGAGTTTGTGTCGGGAATTGGTTTACCATTGACCAGCGCCGCTTTGCACTTGTTCACTTTTTCCTTGGCCTCCCGATAAGTCTTGCCGTAGCAGAAGCCATACTCAATTTTTTCGGAAGCTCGTATCCTTTGATATAGCGCGCTTCCCATCTGCCGTTCTTGCGTTTGAAAATATTTTCACCTTTTGCCATCTTAAGAACCTCCTGATTTTAAAAAAATTGTGTTAACTTACATTCTACCAACAGCACCAAGCTGGTTCAGACTGCGCATTTGACTGCGATAAACCGTCAGCCAAACGTGTCAGCAGCAGGAATCGGGCACATAATTTCAGTTTCACACCCGCGCCCCGATGCGTTCTGAAATGACCCCAAAAAGTCTGGAAAGGGAGACACCGGAGAAATTCGGTGTTTTTCGCATTTTGTGGGAAAATTGTGTAAAGTTTTCTTTACTTCTCTGAGTTAAAGTAGTATACTAATACGTATATATTCGAAAAGTGCGGCAGTTTGGCTTTTTGGGTATAGCAGGTATTTTACGGAGGAGTGTATAGGACTATGGAGAAAAAAACAAGCAATTTTTCCGGGCAGCTCGGCTTTGTGCTGGCGGCGGCCGGCAGCGCGGTGGGCGTGGGCAATTTGTGGCGCTTTCCGTACCTTGCGGCAAAGGACGGCGGCGGACTGTTCCTCATCATTTATCTGGTGTTGGTGCTGACGTTCGGCTTTACGCTGCTGACTTCCGACATTGCGATTGGCAGAAAGACGCAGAAAAGTGCCATCGGCGCATATGAGGAGATGCACCCGAAGTGGAAGTTCCTTGGTGTGCTGACGTTTTTGGTTCCGGTGCTCATCATGACGTATTATGCGGTCATCGGCGGCTGGATCACGAAGTACGCGTGCGTGTATCTGACGGGGCAGGCTTCGAGCGCGGCGCAGGACGACTACTTTACGTCGTTTATCACGTCGCCGGTGTCGCCTGTGGTGTTCGGCCTGCTGTTTATGGCGGTAACAGCGTTCATTGTGTATAAGGGCGTTGAGGGCGGCATTGAGAAGGTATCGAAATTCATGATGCCGGTGCTGCTGGTTCTTGTTGTTATTATTGCGATTTACTCGCTGACGTTAAAGCACGAGGACGCGGACGGCAACGTGCGCACGGGTTTACAGGGCTTCCTCTACTACATCACCCCGCACTTTGAGGGGCTGACCGTGGAGCGCTTTTTGCAGATTTTGCTCGATGCAATGAGCCAGCTGTTCTTCTCGCTGAGCGTTTCGATGGGCATTATGATCACCTACGGCTCGTATGTGAAGCCGGAGGTTGACCTCAACAAATCCGTTTCGCAGGTCGAGTTTTTCGACACCGGCGTGGCGCTGCTTGCAGGCGTGATGATCATTCCGGCGGTATTCGTGTTCTCCGGCACGGACGGCATGGGCGTAGGCCCGAGCCTGATGTTTGTGTCTTTGCCTAAGGTGTTTGACGCGATGGGCCCGGCGGGCACGGTGGTCGGTGTGCTGTTCTTCATCTCCGCAATTTTTGCGACGCTGACTTCCTGCATTTCGGTTTTGGAGTCTATCGTTGCGAACTGTATGGAGATCTTCCACACGGACAGAAAGAAGACGACGCTTGTGCTGGCGCTGATTTACCTCGCAGCTTCCGCGGTGATCGCGCTCGGGTATAGCGTGTTCTACTTCAACGTGACGCTGCCGAACGGCTCGAGCGCGCAGCTTCTGGACATTATGGACTATGTCAGCAACAGCGTTATGATGCCGTTGATCGCGTTGCTTTCCACCATTTTGATCGGCTGGGTGAAATCGCCGAAATATGTGGCGGACGAGATGGAGCGCGGAGGGTATAAGTTCCGCCGCAAGCGTATGTATTACGTGATGATCCGCTACGTAGCGCCTGTGATGATGCTGGTGCTGTTCTTACAGTCTACGGGCTTGCTTTCGATGATATTTAAGTAAATTTATTGGTGAATTTCCGCGTGAGCGGTTTAAGGCAGTGCCGTGCGGAGTTTTGCGGCGCTGCTTTGCTATTTTAAAAATGAAAGGTGATACTTATGAAATTTCCCGAAATGCTGACCGGTGTGCAGCACATCGGCGTGCCGACGAACGATTTGGAAAAGACCGTTGCGTTTTACGAGACCATCGGTTTTCAGCCGGTTTTAGAGACCGTAAACGAGGCGGCGAACGAGCGCGTGACGTTTTTGCAGCTCAAAAATTTAGTCATTGAGACGTATGAGAACCACGCGGCGGTGGGGAAGCCCGGCGCCATCGACCACATTGCGCTCGACACGACAGATGTTGAAGCGGCGTTCGCAGCGGCGAAGGAAGCGGGGCTTACGATGCTCGACGACGAGATTCACGGGCTGCCGTTTTGGGCGAACGGCGTGAAGTTTTTCACCGTGGAAGGTCCGAACGGTGAAAAAGTGGAGTTCTGTCAGAAATTGTAAGCGATAATTAGAATATAGAATTTCGGCGGCTGAATTGCGTTTTCGGATGCAGTTCGGCCGCCTTTTTTGCTGCCCGAAGAGGGTTGCTTTTAAGCGGTATTCCCTTTGAAATATAAAAACGCCCCATTTCTTAAACAGTATACCATACTGTCCAACAAATGGGGTGCAGTTCATTTGAGGCGTGCTTCCTTTTTGATCATTCACTTTTCGGCGGCGAGGATCATTTTTTCGAGCTCTTTGGCGGCGACGCTCAGGGGTTGGCCTTTCCGTTTGATGACGACGACGTTTCTTTCCGGTATTTTCTCTTCCAAATCGATGCGACAGACATTTGACCATTTTTCCAAGAATTCTTCCGGCACGAACCCGATGCCGAGGTCGGCTTCGACCATGGGCAAAATTTGGTCGGCAGTGAACGCTTCGATATCCGGGTGGTACGGCAAACCGTGCGCGGCGAAGAACCCGGAATAGAACTCGAACGATTTGGTATCGGCGCCGAGCGAGATGAGCGGGAATTCTAAGAGCTCCTCAAGCTTTACTTGGCGGTTTGTGAGCGTTTTGAAAAACGGTGAACATACGGCATACTCGTGGATGGGTCGGACAGGGGTTTCGGCGAGCGAGGCGGACGGTGCGGTGGGGGTGGTGACGACGGCAATATCGGCTGTGCCCTCTTTTAACGCGGCGATAGCCTGCGGCGTGGAGTGGTTGCTGATGCGGATATGGATGCCGGGGTGGAGAAGGCGGAATTTTTTGAGCACGGGCAGCAGCAGGCAGCGCAGCGCGACCTCGCTTGCGGCGACGTACACGGTGCCGGTTTGCAGCGTGCGGCTCTCGGTAATCTCCGCTTCGCCGGCTTCGATATGCTCGAACGCGATGCGCACGTGGGCGTACAAGCGCTCGCCCTCCGGCGTCAATTTCATGCCGCGGTTTGTGCGCAGAAACAGTGGGCACCCGAGTTCGGCTTCCAGGTTTTTGATGGCGCGCGTCATGTTCGGCTGGTTATTTAAAAGCTGCTTTGCAGCCTGCGAGAGGTTACCGTATTTTGCAACGTAATAAAAAATTCGATAGTAATCATAACTGATGTACATGTTGGCCCTGTTCCCCTTGCTATATCATAACGATATTTTAGATATATGGATTATAGATTTTACACATGAATATAAGAGTATTATAATGGTAATGCTGTGGGAAGTCAAGATGATTTCGCGCAGATTTTGTGCTGAAAAGCGTAGATAAAAAGCGGCGTTTCAAGGTTTTGTGCGCCAAACGAAGAAGGTATAAAATGGAAGCGGTAGTTTTTGAAATCATTATGGGTATTTTCTTTGACGCAGGTATGCTGGCAATGGTGGTGCATGCAGCGCAGCACATCGGCGAGGATACCGGTCGCGTTCGCTTTACGGCGGCTGTATTTGCGATTGGCTTTTTCCTTGGGATGATTGCAAAATGCGTTGTGGGCGGCAGCTACATTGCGCTCGCCCTGTATGCGCTAGGCTTTGTGCTCTCGTACACGGCGGTCGTTTTCACTGTGCCGGAAAAGGAGCACGCCTATGAAGGTCGCTGAGCCGTTTCATCTGCACGGACAGATGTCCGACAGCTTCCGCGCGGCAGTGTTCATCATTCTCTCCGGCGGATTTCAGGACGCATATACCTACTTTTGTCGCGGCGAGGTTTTTGCCAACGCGCAGACGGGCAACATTGTTTTTTTGAGCACGGCGCTGTTCCAGAAGGACTGGCCGAACGTGGTGAAGTACCTTATCCCGGTGGTATCGTTTTTGATCGGTACAGCGGCCGCGGAGCTGATACACATTCGTTTTAAGACGTATGAGAAAATCCACTGGCGGCAGATCATTTTGTTCTGCGAGATCGTGTTTTTGCTTGTCGTCGGCTTTTTGCCGGCATACTTTGAACCGCTTGCGAACGCGATGGTCTCGTTTGTATGTGCCATGCAGGTGCAGACGTTCCACAAGGTGCGCGGCCACGCGTATGCGAGCACGATGTGCATCGGCAACATGCGCTCCGGCACCGAGGCACTGTGCGCGTATTTCAGAACGCGGGATAAAGAGATTTTGCAGAAATCGCTGACGTATTTCGGTGTTATTTTTGTGTTCGGCATCGGCGCCGGCCTTGGCAGCCTGATGAGCGGCCTGCTTGGGACAAAAGCCATTTGGTGCTGCTGTGTGTCTTTGCTCGTTAGTTTTGTAATGATGTTTGTCCCCGAAAAAAACGGATAACCCATCTTCTGCGTTTTCCCCTTGCAGAGAAGTTATAACCCCACCGTGCTATACGGGCCCTGAAAGCTCCCGTGTGGTGCGGTGGGATTTTTATAAGTAAAAATCTTGTTAGGTCGTGTATGATTTGGTAGGATGCAGTGAATCGCGGAAACGGTTCGGGGATTTGTCAAGCGGTGGATTGGAATCGAGCATAGCAAAAGAGCTGTCTCTTTAGAGACAGCTCTTTTTTGGTGGAAACGCGCGGGCTCGAACCGCGGACCTCCTGCGTGTGAAGCAGGCGTGCTATATAGTGTAGACAAGGAGTGACCGAAAGGCTGCTCTTTTTCATATCTTAATTTCATATTTCTGACGGAAACCGGCAATGTTGCCGGTTTTTTATATTTCCCCGGTTTCGGGAGTTTTAGGAGGCTCGTTATGAAACAAATCAAGAAAATCGCAATTACAAACGAAAAGGGCGGCGTCGGCAAAACGATGACGGCCGTCAACCTCTCCGCATGCCTGGCACAGCGCGGCTACCGTGTACTGCTGATCGATGCAGACCCGCAAGGCTATGCTACGCTCAATTATGATGTGGCCGTATCTCCGTCCTTACTTGAGGTGCTGCGTGGGCAGGTAGCTTGTACGAAAGCCGTACAAACAACGCGCTTTGGCGTGGATGTGCTGCCGTCTGACCGAACGCTGAGTGTGATTGAAGAAGATTTGATCCGTCAGAAAATGAATGGTGCGCCTTATCTGAACACGTTGGAAAAAGCACTGGAAGATCTTCCAGATTATGATTTTGTTATTATCGACTGCCCTCCGCAGGGTGGCAGGCTGATGGATATTGTACATTATTATGCGGATGCGATCATCATGCCGATGTTTGCCGAAGACTACGGTATCCATGCTCTGACGCTCAAAGCTGAGGCTATCGCAGATATTCGCCGCACGATAAATCCAAATTTGAAAATTCTTGGCGGGCTTATCACGATGGATGAGCGGCGCGGCTTGCGCAGTGTATTCCGCGAAGTCCTTTTGGGACAGGATTTGCTGCCGATGTTCAGCACGACGATCCGTCGTAATGTGGCGCTAATCCGTGCGGTAAATGCACGCGAGCCAATCTGCGTTTTTGATAAGCGCAGCAACGGAAATATAGATTATCAGGCTCTGGCAGACGAGTTTTTGAGAAAGGTCGGTGCGTAAGCATGAAAAAGCTGAATTTAGGTAATATCAACGCCGGGTTAAATAGTTTGAAAGCAGCAACAGATAACGCCGCACAAAACGGCAGATTTGAGCTGATCGATACGGCGCAAATCGATTTTGCGGCAAAGAACTCTTACGCAGCCGATGACAATGAGGAATCCTACAAAGAGCTTGCGGCGAATATCGATGAAGTCGGTTTGCTCACACCGTTGGGCGTGATCGTAAACGGAAACCGTTACACACTGTTCTCCGGTGAACGTCGTTTTAGGGCAATCACTACGTATCTGCATTGGACGAAAGTGCCGTGCTATGTGTTTGAGACAAAATCTGTACGAAAGGCGCAACTGATGCTGCATCAAGCCAATGCAAGCCGCGAATATACACCGCAGCGCAAATTGCAGCTTTACGAGGAATATCGAGAGCTGCTTGAAGAAATGAAAGAAGCCGGTGAGATAAAAGGCGGTATGCAGGAGCACCTTGCGAAGCTGATGGGCGTTTCTGAACGTTCTGTGCGCTACTATAAGCAGATGTCCGAGCAACTTACACCGGAAGAAAAAGACGACGTGGCAGAGGGACGCTTAGACGTTAAAGAAGCCCGTGAACGTGCTGTGGAGCGTGGACGGGAAACCGGCAATATTGTCGGTTCTGGCGAGAAAGAAGAAAAGAGTGAAAAGTCGGAAAAGCCGAAGCAGGACAAGCTTGAACAGGCAATTTTAAAAGTTCTCAAGCTTGCGGATAAGGAAGACCCTGAAAAAGTCACGGCTTTACTGAATCGGTATTTGAGAGGGTACATGGGATGAAATTCAGAAAGATCAATGTACACCCGCTGCGCGGTGCTGACCCAAGGCTCCGCGCAGTCGCAAATATCTTGACGACAGACGGATATGCGATAAACGGCATCCGCGTCTATGAGGATAAAGGCAAAATGTATGTGCGCTTTCCGATTGTCCATTCAGAAGCACGTGCGTGGAAAGCCGGGCGTGCAGCAAATTTTGCATTTACGCCCTGTACACATGCTGCTCGCAGAGAAATTGAAGGAGCAATATTAGAAGCGTACAAAATGAAAACCGGCAATGTTGCCGGTTTTGAACAAAGGAGCGTGCAGTAATGGTGTTAATTAGAACATCAACAGAAACATGGAGCGCAGAATATACCGTACAAGGTAACAGAGACGCACAAATTGTGCGTATTAAATCGCGTTCAAGTATTACAGTTGTTATTGCAAAAATCATGGAAAACCTACCCTTAGTCGGTACAACGGTTACGTATTACATATCCGTGCCGAATTACGGCATAGCCCTCCCGGAAATCGAGAGCTTGAATGAGTCAGCATGGATCGTTGATAAACTTCTCGTGCGAAATATGCCGCGTGCGGATGCAGTTACGATTGCTCAGGTGCTGAGAGATGTTTTGAAAAACGAGGTGAAACAAAATGACAACGAAATACAGAGTTTATAATGAGTTATCGGAGGATGAGAAGGCCCAAATCGCCACTGAGAAACAGTGGCATAAGCGAGGATATTGTCCCGTAGAGAACGAGGGCGAACTCATGTACTGCAATCGCTCTTGGTCTAAGGCGGTATATTTTCGAGCTGACCAAGTGCGGAGAATGTCCGAAACGGAACTCGCATTGATCCGCGCCGAGAGAAGTGCCAAAGACGCGGCAAAGCGTGCAAAGGAAAGGGCGGTTGCATTGGCTGAACAAGAAGCACAGCGTAAACGGGAAAATCTAAATATCTATCGGCAAAAATGCGCTGCTATTTGTGCGGCTGTGTCTAAGCGTCCGACAAACCTCAAACTCGTTTTTGATTTGGAAACGACCGGCTTGAATTTTGCTGAGGATGAAATCCTTGAAGCTGCGATTACGACGGTAGACGGTGAGGTACTTTTTGAATCTCGATTTAAGCCTGCATATACCAAAGAGTGGTCGGGTGCGCAGCGCGTGAATGGTATTTCACCAGAGGACGTTGAGGATGCGCCGGGAATCATCGATAAAATCGGCGAAATGGCGGCGCTGCTGCAAAACGCCGAAACGGTTATTGCCTACAACGGCAAGCAGTTTGATATTCCATTTCTCGAGCGTTACGGTATTCGACTCCGACCAGATGCCGTGATTGATGATCCGATGCTTTACGGTGCGGTCGTATACGGAGAACTGCGTGGTGAAGGTGAGGACGTGAACTATAAATGGAAAAAGCTTGCGGTATTGGCGGACTATCTCGGGTACAAAGGTGCGAATTGGCACAGCGCGGCTGCCGACTGCATTGCCACGGCTTATGTGTGGCGACAGTTGCAGGAGTCGGACATGATCGAAAAGTACAATGAGAATTTGGCAAAGCTTAATGAGGTGTCGGAAGAAACCGACACCTCATTTTAGACCTATTGCAATTTTGCAAAATACAAAATATAATGGGATACACAAAGCGATCAAAGCGTGAAAAGGAGCGGTGCAGAATGAAGGCAATGTACGGAGTTGTGTTGTTGTACACAGAAGGTATGGAGATTTGCGAGGACGACTGGGGAGATCTCTGGTGTGCTGAGATTCCGGGAGAATTTGTGACAGAAGGAGACGGTATTGAAATCGACGGATTGACACCATTAGAAGATCTTCCGACAGAGCAGCAGACACGGATTAAAAATGAGCTGGACGCACTACCAGAAGAATATCTGGATGTTCTGCGTAATTACGGAGGAAAAGAAAAATTCAACTTAATAGGAATTATAATGAAACCAACGAGGAGTGAACGACTATGAAGAAAAAGATCACAGCAATATTGATGGCGGCGGCGC
>ENA-ORRW01001277-ORRW01001277.1-human-gut-metagenome-genome-assembly--contig:-NODE-1277-length-25148-cov-3.668872_pt1 | contig 25148 bp, 24 predicted proteins | sample MGYA00242183_ERZ509150 | MGnify/ENA primary metagenome ERZ509150 (study PRJEB26280, sample SAMEA2338639) | human gut metagenome | biome: human gut; feature: human-associated habitat; material: faeces... | reverse complement strand
TTTATTTAAACGCAGGAACGCAAATAATGAGGTAATTACTTTCATTTTAGTAAAATCATCCTCTGTAAAGTTTAAACCAAGACGTTTACTAATGTAATCCGTCTTGCCTCCAAATTGAATTGGTGGTAATTGATAATCAAAGAAAACAGAATTATTTCCTTGATTAATATTCTTTACATCAAGTTTGTCACTGGTTTTATTCAGTGTTGTCATGGATGATTTTAATGAAGCATTATCAATGTCTAATAACTCTAAAATATCACTTTTTAGTATTCCACTTTCTTCACAACGAAAACAATGATACACGACTGGGTAATTATCATTAACATCAATTTTGATATAGAGATGTCCAGTGTTTTCATTTTTCATAGAATCTCCACAAAAAGGACAACGAGTACGATATTGTACTTCATTTACTTTTTGTATCCACACATCTCTATCATATAAAGCACGTATTAGTTGTCGCTTTGTTTCTTGGTTTGACATAATTTTTATTTTTCCTCTTTATTTATGTATTCAGGTATATCAATACATATTGGTGTTGGTTTGCTAAAATCCCAAACAGAATTTGTTCCACAATTATCACAATGCCAAGATTTACTTTTTTCTGGATAATTTGGAAGATTAATATTTAAAGTAGAATCGTTGAAATGTCCATATCGATTTAACAATCTCTTACATTTTGGACATTCAGCAAGATAACCATCTTTACGCATATAAAACTCTATAAGTTTTTTCTGTGCTACCCTTTGTTTATCTACTAATTTAAAACCACGTTTTGTGTATTTATTATCATTTTCATGCATCAATTTATCAAACTTCTTACTATTTACTAACATTTTATCCATGCGTTCATCAATAAATGGAGCATAATCACGGGTTAATGAAAAACCACATAGATCACATTTGATATGATCTACAATATTCGTATTACGTATTTCATAAATATCCCCATATAGATTCAATGATGCATTACATTTAGGACAATGTAATATTGAACCTTCATAAATCTCATATGCATATGATTCAAATTTTTTATCACATCGAGTTAATTTTTTGATTAATCTTCTTTCTTGTCTTTTTTGGATTTTTTCATTTAAAATTAATAACATATTCATAATATATGTAGCTCCTTTGGCATATAGTGAATTTGTATTTTGCATGAAATAAAAGTGGTGTATGAATATTCATACACCACTTTTATCCGCTAAATAGTATTCACTAAGAATAATAATTCATCAGAGATTCTATCTTCGTTATATGTAATCGTTTCCCCAGTTAATGCTGGGTTCTCATAGGTACAATATGTGAAATCTGTATTGATAAATTGAGATAATAAATTCTCAATGCAATCTGGTGCGATTTCATTTAATGTACGATATTTATCTTCCATGATATTTTTGTAAAGATAGGATTCTTTGATTTTAGTTAAATACTTCTGGTTTCGAATAGTACGTGTATTGACTTCACTCTTAATATTACCGGTTAAAATATATGGCAATGCAACAGGATATACTGTTCCATCTTCATCCGTTCGATAACCGGATTCACTTAATAATTTCTTCTTCATCAATAATGCTAAAATGATATAATCACGTCGTGTGATAGTATTTAAATCCTTAAATGATTTAAATTCATTCGCATAATAAGAGAATAATAACTGAATCTGTAAATCTGACGGAATCATATTCTGACGATAATATTCAATTTCTTCTTCAGTAATAGGTACATCATAACGCTTCCGAATATCTGCAATTGTGGTTTCCAGATTGATATCAGTCATAATATGGTCTCCCTCATTAAGTTTGCTCATATTCATCATCATCTTATCGGATGCAGATAATCCTTCAGAGTTCTTTGTATTAGTTACTTCTGTGATATTCTTCTGATACTGCTCTTTTAAGAAATAGGAGATTTGGTATTTTATTATCGTCTTATTTAATCCAACGATATTCTCCTTGTATTTCTTTAATTTTGGATCCCAGTGTTCGTTAAATTTATATTTTACAATATTCTCAGAGATTAAGACTTTCTTTAAGAAGTTCTTAATAACGGAATATACATCGACACCGAAAATCTCTCGTTGTTCAAATATCATTGAGTTATTTGAATTAGATTCCAATACCTTTGCTTTGACATATACATATAATTTATTATACATATTGATTGGGGTTAATTCATAATAACTACTATCCAATGGGTCTATATATCTTGTTTCATATCCATTGGTATAAACAACCAAAGAACCCATATTAACTCGATCTTGAACAATGCTTGGACGGATACCACGACTAATAACGGCACCGTTTTTCTCATATAACGAATAATCATTATCATATCCAAAAATTTCAAACAACTTATGATAGAAATCAAAGATGATTTCTGAATCTTTCTTAATTTGAATATTGGATAATGCAAGATAATGAAAAATAGCAGGAGACATGATTTTCATTGCAAAAGAAATACGTAATAAGATTTTGATATGCATATTAGTGAACTCTAAAGATTCCAAATGCATCTTCTTATTTTTTAAATATTTCTCTTTGTCTTCTGTTGATTTCTCAATATCGTCAAGATAATTTTCTTCGACCATTAATATAATCTTGTCTACCATTGTCGGTGTAAAGATTGTTTCATATAAGAAATCTCTCCAAGCAGATAATGAATATTTCTTATATCCATCATTTCTGTCTGTTTCAAATTTGATCTTTAAGTAGGCATTAGCTAACTCTTGATCTCTTGCATCGTAGTTATTCATAAAGAAATTGGTATACTTCGTAATTGTATCCAACTGGTTCTCATAAGAACCCTTTTTAATCATAAATCTACGATATTTTCTTAAATCTTTTCGGTCAAAAATACGGTCAAAATTACAGACAAATAAATGACCATCTTGTTCAACCTGTACTTCTTCTGGTGTTTTTGGTTTCCATTTATTGATGGGGGATTTCCTTGTCGGCTTACCATCAATAAACTTTGGTTCTGTGTTCTCCTCCTCCTTTTTCTGGTGCAAGTACCCTTTGACAAATACACGTATTGGTGCATTGATAGGTGTAGTTGCTACTGGTTGTGTTTTTTTCTTTTTAGTGTTGCATGTTCGTGATGTACGTGCTATTGTTGTAGTCTTCATATCATGTAAACTCCTTTTCCCTTTAGTAGCAGATCAGAATTATTCATTCGAAACCACAAAAAAATAATATATTACTAAAAACTAAATTTTCTTTTTTCCACGAATTTTCTTTTTTGGTTTTATTTTTCCACTTGCTACTTTTTTTACGACAGATTGTACAGATTTTGGTAATCCGGCTGTACTTAATTTACCCCTCTTCGCTGCAATTCTGTGTTTGTCATTATTTCGTTTTGCTGCGGCAAACATTTTTTTATTTTTCTCTTTTTCCAGTTCTTTATGCAATGCCTCTTCAGATTTGATTAATTCCCTATCTAACTTTGCAGACTGAAAATCTGTAATACCAGAAAAGAATTTATCTGGTTTTACTTTCTTTTGTGTAATTAAACCATGTTTATTTAAGATACGGAATTTATGTTCCGATATAAATTTACAAGCAAAGTAAATGGATTTATCGTAAGATAATTCATTGTCCGGATTCGTCTTTTCTGGCATTTTATCTTTATATTCAGGGTCCAATTTATTATAAAGAGCTTCAATTAAAAAACCATATTTTTTATATAAAGCCGCATAACGATAAATGAACCCCGGACTATTTGAAAAGAACTGGATATAGTAAGGAATCAATGACGATTCTTTTTTTACCAACAAATCGTCAGTAAAGAATCGAATGACTACATCATATTCATAGTTTCCATTTTGTAAAGTTGACGATGGTACTTTGATATGTAAGTAATAAGAATCTTCTATTTCAGTATACGCTGCAATGTAGATTTTATTTTTCTTACGAAAATCATCGTACATTTTATCATACTTTGTATTTTTTGTTAAGGATGAATCTTTGTTAAAAGGCATCCTCATAAAATTATCAAATGTCTGAAACTTATTTGCCATTACTATATCCTCTTAATGATTAGAAATTGTGTTTCTGAGTAATTACCATCTGGTTACCAACGATTAATAAGCTAATTAAGTCGATGGTTGCTTTTAAGATTTCCTCATCAGTCTGAGCACTGTTTGTAATCTTATTACTGAATGAGCGACTACTTACATCATATACCTGATTGGTAAGTAAAGAATATTCAATAATTACATCAAAAAATGAAATGGTTGCATCACCTTTTCTCTGATGTTCATTGATAATCGTGTCCATGACATTCTTATCAAATTTATCTGATGGTAAGTGTTCATAAGCAGTCACTGGATGACAAGGAATATCAAAGTCATCAAATGCATTCTTTAATACTGTACGATAAACATCTTTAAATCCATTGATTAAGATATCAAACAAGGTAGTGATAATGGAAATTTGGTCTTCATCATTTTCAGTTCTTGCAATATACGTTTCTTTTAAATCAGAAATAATCTGAATTAAGTTTACATTACAACCAAGAACGGTACCATGATTAAACGCTGATGATGCTGCTTTAATCGCATCGTCTACAGAGTCTTTGATCATCTTCTGAGAAAGTTCACTGTCTGCACCAACTTCGATGATTCCCATTTTTAAACGTAATGCATATAATCTCTGCTGTGCTAAGCTTACTTCCAGATTAAATGTACCGAGTTTCTGATACTTCTTTTCTTTTTCTACCAAATCTTCTTCTGCATCTTTTAAGATTACTTCATAACGTGTTTTGTCATAAAAGAATGAATGAATTGTAGAATCTTTTAATCCTAAATCTCCATCTCTGAAATATCCTAAACGGATAGCGTTTTCACTAATTGTAGGATTTTTCATTCCAAGTCCTTGTGCTTTCTTAAATCCATCTTTATCAGAAGAATTGTAGAAGTAATTTACATCATGTCCATTAGCGTCTACTAAACCAAGATTGATATTCGGGATATCAAAACGGTTATCGACGTTAATAATCTCTGTAATTGGTTTTCCTTCTTTTAATTCGGCAAGAATAGATCTTTGTAAAGGTCCATCAATAACAATAGTATTGGTTAATACCGAAAAGTCATTGATTAATTTTCTTGCATGAGCAGAAGTAGAACGATAGTTCATTAATACCATATTAATATCTTTTTCTTTTTGATATTCATTGTTTAAATCTCTGGCAATAACCTGAGATAAAGCTATTTCATCGTATACTGGAGCTGCTACTACAAGATGTCTGCCACGTCTTCTACAAACCATGTTTAACGGTTTTAAGATATTTTCATATACTTCCTTTGTAATCTTGGTAGAAAAGATAATAATATCAGATTCTGGTAAATGCATAATATTACCATCGGAGTTGACATAAAGTTTATCCATTAAAGATAAATCATACTTGTATCCAGTAATTAATCTTTTCTTTGTCACACCGTCAGCAGCAAGTTCACAACTAATAGCCGGACAACCAAGCTCACGATATAAATCAGAAATATATTCAGTCATTTCGATATCTCCATTACTGGAAATATAAACGATATCATAGATATTTTTGTATAATACGTCCGGATCATCAGAGCGAATATCCACAATATTTCTTTTTAATTCTTCAATAATATCTTCTTTGATATTATTATAAGACGCAATAATATCTCTTGGCATAATAAAATCTTTCTTTAAGTCATCACGAACTTTCATATAGTTCTGATAAATACTGTTGGTAGCAATTACTGCAGATGTTGTTCCGTCTCCTACAGAATAATTGAGTCTACCACAAATGTCTGCCGCCATATCTGCAATAGCTTGATCAAGTAAATTATCAGCCGTATTTAAAGAAAGATTTTTCATAATTGTGTATCCATCTTTTGTTACATGAGAATATGGATACTTGTAAATTAATGTCGGAGCACCATATGGTCCAAAAGACTTTGATAAGGTCTCCCATAATAAATGAAATACTTTTTGTACCCTTTCTTCAAATTCCTCTTTGGAGATTACATTAATCATAGGGTCTTTCTCTAAAAAACTTTTCTTTTCCATTTTTTTATTCCTCCTAATAAAAATTTCGTTAATACCATGTTTTTTTAAGAATAGAAACCTATTCTTCTATGATTTTGAAGTTATCAAAGAAATCCATTTTAAAAATTCCTTTATTCATTAATTTATCAATATCAATTTTAATTTTATGAATATCATCTTCTGTGTAATTATACCGGTATCCATCTACAACTAGAATAGAAGAGTATTTTAATTTATCCATTTCATCTAATATTTCTATCTTATGTATATCAGAAAAAACAAATGTGGAATTATTGGGAATAGACTTTATGGCTTCACGAAAATCCCCAGATACAAATGAAACATTTGGGAAGTTATGCTTGACGGAACTTTCTATATATTGGTTACCATACTCACTATAGACTACAAATTTATGAATTAAATCTTTATGAAGAATCGCATGTTGTAAAATAGCAGTGAAATTCAAATTAAACATATTATCATATAAGTTAGGATTAATATCCATTAATTCATTTAAAAATCGGTCTAATTCCTCACCTTCAATATGTTTTTCAGGATTTCGCAACGGAATATTTTTTAATACATTTCGGTGTTTACGATACATATACCATTCCATCAAATCTTCCATATTGTATTTTTTTAAATCATCCATATTAAATATCTTATTCATAGTTTCATCATTACGCATTTGCATAATCCATATATACCATGGAAATGCTAACACATCATTATATTCTACAAATAGACACTCTGAATTATAAAAAACATCTTTTTGTCCTACAAAGACGTCCATTTTATACCTCCTTCAATAAAAAAAAAGAACCTATTGAGCTTTTACACTCAATAGGTTAATGTCAGTTAATTTTAAGAAAATGGTAAGAAGCTCATATCACTACTTACGTTCTGTGCCGTTGGAACTGGCTGCTGAGCGTAATTGGAAGGATTATTATTCTGCTTATTATTATTTGAATACATACTTCGAATTGCCTCGGAATATCTCTGTGCATGATAATGGAATGGTGTTAAATCCTTTGTCTGTTCTACTTTATTCATGAAATCAAAGAAATCGCTTTCTACAACTTCTTCTGTTCCTTGACCAGTTGCATAATCATAATCTAATGCATATACTTTCTTACCAAACTTATGACGGAACACATTGGTTTCATCTACGGTTCCATCTTCTTTTACAGCTACTGCAATTTCTAAATAAGAATCTACTCCATCATAATAAATGGAAATTAATTTACGTTGTTCACGGTTAGCAACTGTGATGCTAACTTTAGGAGAAGCTTCTTTATTTTTAATTGCAGGTAAAATATGTTTCTTAAATCCTTCCACTAATACGATTGCTGTATTTTGCGGGATGGAAGTATAAATAGATTGAGAAGATTCCTGTGCATACTGCACAACACCAGAAGCATTTGTACCAATTGCAGGTCTTAACTCAATACTTAATTGTTGGTTCCATGCCCCAAGTCTGAGCATCGCAGTGTCAGAGTATGAACGATAAAAACTTGTATTCACACTCACATTCTGAAAATTTGTGTTTCCTCCATATGGTCTGTTAAACATTTTTTGTACCTCCTGTAAATATAATATTATTTATGTAAAGTTTATTCATCTTTCTCTTTATCTTTTTTACGTTTTGGATATCTCTTTAAAATACGATTTCTAATTTTAGATTCCAGTTGACCAAAGAAATCTAAATCAATCATATGAATATATTTTTCTACGAAATTACCTACTAAGGTAAAATCTTCAAATTTTGATTTGACAAACTCATATTCTAAAGAATAGGAATCCGAACGGCATAAATCTAAAAATTCATCTACACCGAAATCTGTTTCCAGTAATACGATTCGAATGACATCTTTTAAATTTGCTAAGATTAATATATCATCATCATTATCAATCTCTGCTTTAAATGCCATTGTCGTTACATCTTTTTTCTTTGGTAACAGTTCGCATAAGTCTGATTTATTTTCATCAATATAATTTATAACTACACTAACAAAGTTTTTCTTTATCATTTTAATAAAGAACCGATATGTAAGCTGTAATAATTCATGCTGATCTTCTGTCGGCAGTTGATCAATATCATTGATACTGATATCTAAATATTCATCAAAAATTTTAAGCATAAAGGAAATGAACCCTTCATCTAATTTTTGTAATGTTTCTAATTCATCTTCTTCCATGTTATCTTTACTGATAACATATTTTGTCATATATGTTTGTAAATAATCTCTCTTGCGATATTCAAGAGGATTACTAAATTGGTTTTGAATTGATTCTTTTAACATGTCTACTGGTACATCAGATAAAAACATTTCGTCATTAATATCTGATGGCTCGTACATATATTCTGAATAAGCCATATTATTATTTTCTCCTTTTCAATTATTTTTTAGGTTCTGTTATTATCGATACCTAGGCTTTCTAACCGATTTAATAATTAGTTTGGAGGTATCTAAAAGTTTATCATTTCTCTCACAACCACAATCGCATCTATTATCTTCTTTTGGTTTCTTACCACCACCACAAGTTCCATATAATGGACATTGCTTGTGAGGACAGTAAGTTTCTTGAATACATTTACTTTTACCAGATTTTAATTTTTGATTAATAAATGCATTCACTATATCAATACCAAGAGAAGGATTTAAATGTGTAACTGTATGACCGCAATTGCAGCATCGTAATGTCATACCTACAACAACTCCATCAAAGCTTCGTTCGATATCCGTGAATAATTTATTTTTGCATCCACAATAATGGCATTTTTCTCTCATAATCTCAGTTCTCGCATATTCTCTCATAATATCAGTTTCCTTTCTATAATATTAAGAATATGTCAAAAATCTTCGATTCGACGGTAAAATCCCTTAGTGAGCCATGGTGAACTTAATCACTAGCTACACTAAGGGATTTATTGCTTATCACATCGTATTATGGTTAGGTCTTGATATGAGTTAAGCATTTGATTTAGAAGTAGTAAAGCACTCACATGACAATTGCATATTCGCCTACAGAGTAACTTATATTGTGAATGCTTTACCTAATAGTATCATCAATTCTATCATATTCAAGGGTGAAGCTACTCTGTTAGTATGGTGTGTAATGAGGTAGTCCACAAGAACTCGCGGATGCATTTCCCAGACTCATCCTTTTAATGGTCGTGGCATATAGAAATCGCCGTCCTCTTTCATTTCGATCTATCTATCGCTCGCATTAATATGAGTTCATTTTACCTCATTACTTATTTGTTAGATACCATATAAAAAATTATTTCTCTTTTTCATTTCCTAAATAAAATTGATGAGTCTCTTTTTTTCCACATTTTTCACAGACTAAAATCCTATATTTTATTTTATCACCTGGTGTTAATGTTTTTACATACTCACTCTCTACTTTGTATGAGTGGTTACAAAATTTTCTTTTTATCTTTTCTTTAAGTTTCATTTGTCTTATACTTCCTCTCTTAAAATTTAATAATATTTGATAATGATGCGGTTTTACGATTAACTCCATTTTTCATTTTACCAACCTCTGGGAACTTTGCGTGGAAACAATCAAGGACTGGTTTAAACGGTGCAATAATGTTATTAATCATCGTATCATAATCTATGTATTTTAATGCCCATTCAGGAATGGTACCATTACTTGGAATTGCTAATACTTGCAATCCTTTTTTCTTGTAAATATAATATCCATCTTTGTCTTGCTGTGTAACATTAGGATATTTCTCTGGATGATCGTCCAAATCTTCCACAAATTTATTCCATTCCTTTGCTCCAAGTTTTTTAAACTTTGGACGGAATTTTTCTGGAATTTCTTCAAACCATTTTTTCTTTCTGGTATTAACTGGATAAATACCAGGATTCTTTTTCTTAGTAACAAAGATATTACTTTCATCATGAAAGATTTTATCTAAGATAATGTTATAAATATCAGGATGTTCATCTTTTAAATCTTCCATATCTTCTTCTGTAAAGATATTCATTTTTACCAAACTAACTTTGGACGGAAAATCAATCAAGTTATCTGGATTTAAATAATTCCATGCAATGGCTCCACGCATAGATTGTACTCTGCCAAGGTCAGCATAAGCACCAAACTCTTTCGCATTACCATTTGGTAAGAATTTTCGTTCCCCATTTTGTATAGAGTGCTTGATTTCTTTTCTAAATTTTCTAAGTTCCTCGATGATATTAGAAACTTTAATATGGTCAGTAAATAAGATATTTTCTTTAATAATCTTCATAAATCTTTCTTCAGCATATTCACTCGTTGTTGCTTTCTTAAAATCAAATCCTTTAATATCTGCTTTTGTTGGTGTTAATTTATTTCCTTCTCGAAGAACCTGATTTGATAAGTAACGTTTTTTCTTTTCCCCAATTACTAATAAATCCATGAAGAATTCATTCTTCATATTAAAACGTGAACGATATTCTTCTGGAATATTTGATTTTTCGCCGTAGAATAACAATGTCGTTTCAATAATATTTGTAATGGTAAAGGTAAGTGTATTAACCAAGATAAATGTATTAAATACCATATCTCTACCATAATCATTTTTACCTACGACTGTTTTTAATAAGTATTCCATAATAGTATCTAAGGATAAAAAGTTACTATCGGTATCAATGGTTGTAACCACAGAACGCTTAAAGTTTCGTAAACGATATATTCTATCGAAAGATAAATACTTCGTATAACAGTATTTAATTAAAATAAAGCTCAAATGGTCCAATTTACCAATTATAGATTTTGGTGGGTCATTAGGGTCGATAAAATATTCTTTATTAACAAATTGATTCCATTTCTTAGGAGAATCAAATTCTTTACTCTTTTCGTATAAATAAATTTTATCTTTCCAGTGTTCATCTTTTTCATCTACATATGGATAGTTATTAACTGCATTCAATATATCAACAAATAATTCTTGTACATATTTTGTGTTGTCGATAAATTCAATCATGTTATTTCTATAGTATAACACCGTCAAATCATCAACAGTTAAATTATTTAAATATGCATTCAAAATTTCTCTATCATTATCTTCTTTATTAATAATTGATCCTAATAATCTATCAACTACTTTTTCTTGTGATTCTATTGGGGTTACGAAATCATCAAGACAAACATCATCTTTGACGACTACTCGTATCCATTCCATCAACTCAGTCATATTAATAAATAAATAATTATCTGCTAATACTCCTTCAAAGGTTTGTTCCGCAGTAGATATAACAGACTGAGCAGTTAATGTTGTTGCAGGTCCAGACCATTTAGAATAAAACGCTGATGTTTTTGCTCCACTACCACCATAGTAAGAGTTCATATTAATTTTTTCATTTAACTGATTTCGATCATACTCAGCAACCAGTTCATGCTCGCTACCATATTTATTACTTGCTTCAAACATTTTCTTTTTATAATTACTACGGTTTTCAGCAAACATGTCTAACATTCGAGCGATTGGGTTAATCGCTTCATGCTGGTTTTTATAAAATGTCCCATTACCAGCAATCAATGGCTTTTTATCCAGTGTCCAATCTAAGACAGTTAATAATGTCGTTTCTTTTGTGTCTCCAGTATAGTTATTATCAACTACAACATCTGGATTCATAAATCGTTTTTCAATCATCTTTGTGATAACTTTTTCCACATCTTTCTTTTTCCAATTAGGATGTGTTTTTATCATCACGTCAGTCATTCGACTTCGGTATTTTTTTAAATAGTTGCTTTTTTCAATATCCATTTTTATTTAACCTACCTTTTATAATTTAAATTATTGTGAAGAAAAAAATATATCTTTATTATAAGGAAAGGAAAAAACAAGTTATTAATAAATTTATATCATTAAGAAAGGAATGGTGAATATACATGAGCTTTATGGATATTTTACATCAGGATTTACCATCCAAGAGAAACGGAAGTTTTATGGAAAGTTCCATGGATGATGAATTTGATGAAGCGTTCTATGAATCTATTTTATCTGAATTATCTGATTCCGATAAAACAAATGACGATGATGAACTGCCAGCTGATAGAGAACCCGATGATTCTAATAATGTAAAGAGTGAATCTGAAGACTTTGAATATGGAGACTATTCCAGTTCCATGTTTGATGAGGACGATGACGACGACGATGATGACGACGATGATGATGACGATGATGATGAAGACCCATTTGATATGAATGATTTTCCAATGGGTGATGATTTAGATGATGGTGATGAAGACCCATTTGATTTTGACGATGATGTTGATGATATGAGTCCAGCAGCACTTGCAGGTACTGCTACAGCAATTGATGATGATACAATCAATCGTATAGTGGGACCAGAAAATCCGCAGGAATTATCTCCAGAAGAAGAGATGCGGGCAGATGATATGATGTCGGTAGCAGCAACTTCTGTTGTTGTAAATAATGAATTAAACTCTGATGAAAAGAAAGATTTTATTGAATCAGAACGTGAGATTCAGATTGCAATGAATGAGGGATTCTTAATGGAATCTGACGTGCAGGAAATTGCAGAATCCGCAGATCTTGTCATGGAAAATAGTTACAACAAGAAAATGATTGTACGTCTTGACAAGAATGCGAAATTAAAACAGTTATATGCTATTGGTATCAATGTTTCCGCAGCAGCACATCATGATCCAGATTATTACAAGTTAAAGAAAATTAATCGTATGCGTAAGCTTATTAAAGCAAGACTCAGAAAGAAATATCATTCTGAGGCATTAAAGCGTATGAAGATTTACTTCAAGAGACTGACAGGATCAAAATCCAAGACATTATCTAAAATTGGTAAAAAACTTGGAAATAAAATGAAATAGAGAAAAGAGAAGATGTATTTGCATCTTCTCTTTTCTTTACGCATCTTTTTCCCTACGTTGGCATTATCCAAATCAGGTTGCAGGTCAGGGCATTCATCCCAATCTCAGCCTGCTTGATACGCAAGCCCCCTGTTGTTCGTTATTTGTTTCATATATATTATACATAAGATAAAATATACTAAAGATAATCTTGATTTTAAAACAAAATTATTTTAAATATATTTTTCTTTCGTATTTTATATATAGAATCGTTATAACGGAGAAGATATATTTTATTATGATGGGGGCAAATGCCCCCATCCTTTTTGTTTTTTTATCTTAAATATCACATTTATATAATATTTTTTCAATAAGAAAAGGGAGGTCAATCATTATGAGAAAAGAAAATTATTCATTAGTAAAAACTATCGAAGAAATTGATAAAAGGTTTGATGAGGGGAAACCCACTTTTATTGAGAGAACTGGTTTATGTAAACCATGGTCTGAAAAAACAGTTGATGATTATCTGAAAAAATACATACGTATTATTCAAAAACATTTGATATCCGAAAAGGCTCAACTGTATCATGCAATGGATCGTGATACTTTTATTAATGTATGCAATAAGTTCAATCATCCATTTGGATTTCGTAGCAAATATTCTATTAATATCAATGTCATTGAATCAATAAGTAAAATAAAAGAATTATCAAAATGGGGAGAGTGTAAGGAAGAAATGATTTATAAAATAACAGGAAAAACTCCAGAATCTAGTGCATTATTTGCTTTTAGAGATGATGAAGAAATAGAGGAATGGGGAGATATGAATGATTGTAAAAAGATTACAACTAATCCAAAAATTTATCTGGACTGCAAAGAATTTCAAGAAAAAATTAATAAAAGAAAAAAATAAATATTTAACTATACATTATTTACATGAAACAAATAAACTATTCAGTTATTGGGAGGTATATAATGGATAAGTTAAAAGCAATAGAAACTGGAAAAGATGTTGGAAAAGCTGCATTACATGGAGGTATTGCAGTAGGTCTTACAAAGATTGGTTGCGACTCTATACAATTTGGTATAGATTACGCAATTGACCCAGATGTTCCAATAAGAGAACGTGCGCTTGGAGCATTTATTGCAGTAGGAGGTGCAATAAATCTCAAGTTCGCATATAACCATGGATCAAAGTCTTTATCATATGCTAAAAACGTCGTCAAGGATGTTGAAAGTATTCTTGACGACGATGATGTTTTCGTTGAAGACATTGACGGAAATCGTATGATGTAGAAAAAGGGAAGAGAGATTTTAATTATCTCTCTTCTTTTTTTATTTTGGTTGACTAATTGCTTCATCAATCGTTTCTCGAATGATATAAAAAATAATCGGGGTAAAGAAAAATACTTCCAAGCTATCATTAAAAGCCAGTAATTCGTCATATAAATTTGACCCCAAGTCTTCCAATTTAATGGGTATTTTTTTTATAAATTTATCAATTAATTTTCCATAGTCCGATTCAATTTCTTTGTTATCCGTTACATTATGGACATATTCTTCTGAGAATATATACATGCGTTCTTCTAAGTTATAATTTGTTGTAGTATCTACTACTTCTACATTTTCGTCATGCCAATGATAAAACGCTGACTCATGATGCATACAAGCTCCATAATGTAAAAAAGAAAACGGACGAATTAAATTAATATTTCGTCTTTCAATAAAACGATACACGGACTTTTCATATTTAATTTCAAACATACTATCTGTGATTTGATCGCTAAGATGCACAGTCTTTAAATTATTCTTTCGATTGAATAAATTATGTCGATTTATAAATGCTGTCTGATAAGGATCATACAAAAGTTTTCCTTTACCAAGATCACCCAGTGTACAATTATACCGTTCATTATAAAAGATAGAAAGATAGGTCTTGACCATATCATCATACATTGTTTCAATTTCTTTTAAGTTTGTATAAAAAGTGCTTTCTAAGATACATTTATTTTCAGTACCAATATTTTCAAGGATACAATTATAATTTTCATGAACTTGATTTTCCAATTGACTAAGAATATTATCATCCAGACTATCAAGCATGAAAGAAATCTTATAGAAATTATCTGCTAAAACGGTATCGTAGTTAATTTCTGTTACACGAAAAATGTAAGAATCATTCAATGACTGAATAAGAAAAAAATCATTTTCCAATGGTTTGATTGTATTAGGTAATACAATCGCTTCTCCATTATAATCCGTATCGAGTCCTTGATCATTATCTTGTAATGATAAAACAATTTGGTCAATACCATATAACGGGAAATCTACTATCTTCTTAAATTTAATTGGTGAACGGAAACCAATAATCGAAGCTACATCAAGAAATCCAGAATCTGTTGTTGTATTATCATTATCAATATGGTAATAAGTAACAAATACTGGCGTGGTATCTATAAAACGAGAAATGGGTGATTTTAACTTTTCTTCATATTGAAAGACGTTATCATCAATCATTTTTTTCTCGTCAATAATAAAAGCCATTTTGTTTCCTCCTTTCAAGGTATACTATTAATTTTTTGTTTTCTTTGATTTTTCTCTTTCTTTCATTATTTATATATTATTTTTGCGATGACGTTATAAATAAACAAAGGAGGACAAAAACATGACGTATTATTTCTTAAAGAAAAAAGATTTTAAGAAACTGGAAAAAAAGAAAAAAGAACAAGGGGCAGAATCTGACCCAGGTTTATCAAAAGATTTATATGAATCTTTTAGTAAATTTTATTATTATCTTCATAATTATATCATCAAAGAAGGAGTAGATAATGATGAATATAAAAAGAGAATGAAACAGTTAGAATGGATGATTTTATGTTGTGAAAATAACATGCTTCATGAAATTATGGATGATGAAGGGTACGAAAATGCATTGAGAATTTATAAATCAAAATCAGGTGGTGAATATCCATTCTATGGCTGAAATAGAAAAAATTAAATTCTATTTAATTTATTATAAAAAAGATCAAAACAATCTTTATGCATGGACGTTAGAAAAAGAAAAAGTAAATCAATTTTTAACCGAACGGTGTAAAGATTGTTTTTACATCAAAAAGAAAAAAATGGATGGAACCCTTTCCTCAGTCTTTATGAGTCAGCATCCAAATTTAAAATTAGTAGATGTCCCATTGTTTGATGGTAAAGAATATATTACCATTATTGGTACGAATGCAGAAGATAATGCAATGCAAGATGCTGCAGATAATATCATATACGATATTTATGGGATAAAATCTTTTATAGATGATTTACCATTTAAAGACAAATATCTTTCTGTCATTGATAAATTGTGTGAAATTAGTAAAAAAGATGATGATGGAGACGAATATATGCAACTAAATTTATTCGATCTTTTTATCAATATACACAAAGAAACTTTTACAAAATAAGGAGGACAAAAAAATGCCAAGAAGAAAGTCAACAGAAACAACAGAAGAAAAGAAAACAACAACCAGAAAAAGAGAAATCGTAAAATCAGAAAAAGAAAAGAAAAAAGAAGAATCTATACGTATTCTTCATCAGAAACCAACCGAAGAAGAAGGAAAGAAAATGACTCCATCTGAATACTTTTCTTATGTTAAAGGAAAGAAGAATCATATAGAAGAAGAGGACCTTCGTCAGATATATGAAAACGCTCTTAATATGATAAAGAGATACCAAATAACCGGACAAACAAAGAGTATAGAGAAACTTAAATTCTTACTCGATATTATTGAGTTAGAAATCCCAATTGTTAAAGCTGGATATAACCAGTTTGTGTATCGTTGGGATGTTGAAGAATACATTGACAAGATTTCTGATGATTCTGTCTTCATTATAGAAATGAAGAATTATGAACGAGAATTTCCAGATGAGGTTATTGATAAAATAGTCAAAGCTAAAGAAGTATTTGGGGATAATCTATATGTTATTTATACCGACTATACAAAGAAAACACAGAGAAAAGTTGCCAAAGAAAGAAGAGAACGTGACCCAATTCTTTTTGGAGCTTTGGTGAAAAATCGTGTTGCATACGACAGATTCTATTATATCTGTGATTGGGAAGATGAATATTGCGATATTAGCTTGGACAAGATTGTTAATAATTGGGATAAATTCCATGCAGATGATAAAGAATCATCATCCATTGTTCATAAAACGATTGAACATGGATTGAGTATAGAAGAAATGAAGAAAATGATACAGAATGCTACGAAAAATCCAGTAGATGAAGTTGTTACTGAGGATGAGAATGGTAATTCTGTATCATTAGAAACATATTCTTTTTCAACAACAAATTAGGATAGGAGAAAAATAATATGAAAAACACTATCGATTTAACGGATGGACGTGTTTTTCGTGATAAACCAGAGGAGAAACATAATCCCCTCTGGTCTAATCACGGCACTCGTTTTCCGTTATACTATAACTCTAAACCTGTTAATGTCAAAAAAGAAGACTATGGTTTCGAATATAATGCATCTGATGATATGTTAGATTTTCGTTCTATTGTAAACAGTGATTTAGATGAATGGACGAAGTATAATATAATAGATTCTTATTTAAATTATACGTATTTGACAAGTAGTTCCCAATCAGCAAATTATACTATTAACACAAATCGAATCAATTCTACGGATATACGACATAGACGTAGGAATAGAATACAATTTGTCTATAATGAAAATCAGTTAGGAGAATGGATAAACATACAATGGAATTTGGATTTACAAAATAAAAATGATGTAAGCAATGTCTTGCAAGTCCTTAAAGCGAAACGATTTATAAGTGATTTCTTTAAGACTCCAATAAAAGATAAGAGATATGATTTATTTTACGTGACATCTTTTGAAAAGAAATACAGGACGCTTGAAGGGTGTATGAGATGCGATTTTTATGTTCCGGATTTAGATAAACCTATGAACAGTGGATATAGTGAATATCCATTTCAAACACCAGAATATACATCAGATGATGAACGAACAGTTCCATTGTTATTTGAAAGACGTAGACCAACCATATCCGATTTGTGGAAAAATTATAAACGTGGTGAAAAGAATCCATTGAATTCATGGAATTTAGATCCGGATTTTCTTGATGAAGAAATCGAAATGCCAAGAGATTCTACATTCATGGATTTGATAGGTAGACCTGAAGATGTAATAAGGGGGATAAATTAATTATGAATACACAATATGTGAAAACCAAAAACAGAATGAATGCAACAAGATGTGACAATATAACAACTATACCAAGTAATAATTTGATTGTATCATCTTCTTACAGACCTTCAAGTTTTCCGTTTCCTGAAGCAATTAAAAATTCTAATATAGATATTGATTGGAGTTTTGTTTGCAGAGATTCTGTATTAACAGACCAAGATATTATTGACAATGAAGACCATATGTGTTGGTGGTTTTTAGGAATTTACCAAAAGTTATCAGTTGATATTTTGAAGAAATATAAAAATAATTTTAACTGGTACGATATATTCCGTTATCAAGATTTATCAGATGTCTATTATTCATATGATATAGATGAAGAAGAGAAGAAGATTAAAAATATTGAAAGACATATTGATTATGTTGATAAAGATTTATTGTATGAAACATGCGATAATTATCATAAAAAAGATTGGGAATCACTGCTTCATCATCAATATATACCAGAAGAATTTATTTTCGATAAAATGACAGAAGTGTTTACTTTAGAAGAAATCGTTACTTACCAGATTTTGAGTGAAGAAAGAATAGACAAGCTGATTGCAGAAAATAAAGAGAATTTATCCGTAATGGAACAAATATCTTTACATCAAATTATTTCAGATGAATTAATTGATAAATATCCGGAATATATTGAATGGGAATTTGTTCATACAACCAATGAAGATTTATTAATGAAATATAAAGATTACGTTGATTGGAAATGGGTTTCTATTAATGCAGATAAATTTAGTGAAGATTTTCTTTTAAAAATGAAAGATTATCTGTATTTAGGAGCTGTATGTTCTTATCATCCGAATTTATTCCCATTTGTTGAATGATATATTATAAGACAGATTACAAAAGATTAAAAATTACAATGTAAAGGAGAAAAAAAATGGAAACAAAATTAACACTTTACCCTATTGATGGAATGAATGAAATTTACATCTCGGATGAAAATGAAAAGAAAGAACTTTATGATGGTTTTAAGAATGTTGTAGAGTTACTTTTCGAGGATAATGATGAAGATCATAATTTTGCTGACATCCGTTATGAAAAAAATGAGGATAATACCGTTATAAAAATTCATTGCAATTGTTTTAATTGTAATCTGGTATTTTATCAGGAAATAGTAGAAGCAGCTTTGTTTACTGTTATCAAATCGATTTATGGTGATAAATTTGATGATATTAATAAAGAAGGTTTTCATGTCGTTGTAGATATGAATGAAAATCTCTTAAAAGTGAATGAACTGGATAAGGTTTATGTTTCGTATCTGAAAGTAGCATACATGTATGGATTACATACTACATTCAATGTATTAACTTCAGACCAGACACCAATCCATGAAAAACATGAAACAATTAATTTTCATCTGGATGAATTAAATTTATCTGGAAAGAAGAAAAAGAAAAAAGACAAAAAGAAGAAAAAGAAAAATAAATAGAAACTTGTAAACCAGAATCACTCATAATATATTATGAGTGATTCTTTTTTAATTGGAGGTAAAAATGAATTTAAACTATCTTGATGGAACCAAAGGAATTGGTGAATATATCTATGAAGAGATTATTGTTAAAAATGATCTCTTGAACGATAACAATGAAAACCAGTTGAAAAACTTGGAGTTACTTGTTGATTGTGGATATGCGATGAAACTTGAATCACGTATTTACGTCTATGACAAAACGTACCATGGATCTAATCCACCACAATTTTGTTTCATGAGCTATTATATGATGAAACATAATTCGGATTTAAAAGATTTAAATCGTGTTGATAAAGTAAAAAATGTATCGCCATTTAAATCAAAGAAAGTAGAAAAGATTTTTAATTGTCAGCTTTCCAAAGGAACCCATTATGTCAGATTAGGAAAAAATCGTTTTCTTAGCTTGTATATAAATACCATAACATATGGAACCAATGGAGAAAGTGAAGAAGAAGATGGCATCTTTTCTGCTCTATATTTCATCGGTAAAAAATGTAAAAAAGATGCAGAAAAGTATATGAAAGAGTATGAAGAATTTTTGTCTTTGTGGAAAAAAGAAAATAATAAAATCTTTGTATATCAGAATATGCGTAAAGGCGAAAGCCGAGTATTCAAAACTTTTGATCAGTATATTTTTACTGGGAAAGAGAAGTTGATCGAATATGTGGAACATTGGAAGAAAAACATCCCATTATATTATGAAAAATATAATATGACGCCAAAACTTTCCATTTTATTATATGGAAAGCCGGGAACCGGTAAATCCACATTTTATCAATGTTTATCGAGATATTTAGACTTTGAGAATATCTCATTAGTGGACACCAGTAATATTTTTGATAATGTGCAGAAAACTGGTTTCTATGTTATTGATGAAATTGATTTATTCTGTTTAAAAAGAAAGAAATCGGACAATGAAAATACAGAAGAGACATTTAACAAAGAAAACAGTATTATGCTTCAGAAGTTGTTGGCGTTTTTAGATAATCCACCAACTTTTGATTATAAATTAGATTCTGGTCAGACATACCCAGTTTCTGTTGTAGTTGCAACAACAAACTTCTATGACAGATTAGATGATGCGGTAAAGCGGTATGGACGATTTGATTTACAGTTAGAATTGAAAGATTTTAATCGTAACGAAGCAGACCAAATGTGTAGCCTATATGATTTACGATTAGAAGATGTGGTCCATAAAGGAATTAACAAACCAGAGTTTCGTATTTCACCAGCAAAGTTACAAGCACTTTGCTTGGAGAATATAGATAATACACTGAAAGGAAAGAAAGGAGAATAAACTGATGAAAGATTTATTCAAAACAATGCAGAAAAAGCAGAAGAAAAAGAAAAGAAGTAAAGTAGCTGAAAAGAACATTCAGATATTGGAATCTGGAAAGGTGAAGTTTAATAAAGATCAGAAAGTGTCTTTAAAACCATTTATCAAAGATTCTGTGGATTCTGTTGTATGTTCCAGAATCGAGGGTATCTTTACTCAAGAAGATGTTGTTTTGGATGAAGGGTTAAAGACAGATATTAATATTAACCTTTCATCTATGAAACGTACTTTGGAGTTAAACTCATTAAGTACTGATGAAGTATTTACCGTAGTAAATATTTATAACAAGAAAGAAATTAGTGATATTTTTGATTTCTTATCCGATACTATTATTGGTTATCTTTTAAGAACATCTACTCTTGCTTCTATTTATAATGAAGTAAAGGAACAGTGGTTGGATTTAAACCATGATGACACAACAGGGTTTACCAATGTATTATTCATTCCAGACATCTATGTGTTTTTAGATGATGCATCTGGTAAACCGAGAAAGAAACCATTTAAGGTTAATCTCTTATTATTAGCTGAACCTACTAAGAAAAAGCTTACCTTAGCAGAGTCCGGGGAAGATGTAGATGTTGTAAAGAAATACATTGAAGATGTATTCGAGGTAGCTATCAAAGTTGGTGCAAAGAAATTAATTGTTTCACCATTTTGTCATGAATACTTAGCAGATGAAGAACGATATGCATCAGAATTATGGCATGGATGTTCCGAAAAACAAAGAAACAATGACAATATAAAATCTATTGACTTTGCTGTTATTGATGATGATGCATACATTATCTTCAAGACATCAAAGAAAAAATAATATTAAGACTTCTAATGGGCGGGAATAACATCCTGCTCATTAGATTTTATTTTTTTACTCACATTCCAATAAGTTAGAATTACAAAATAACGATATATTATTATTTTGGAATTAGAAAAAGTGAGGTGCAAAAATGGATAAGACAACTGAACAAGAACTTGTCAACCTAGCAACTACAGTACCGAAATTAAAAAATAGAAAGGAGTTAAAACGGTACTTGAAAGATTTATTCATCATTGAAGATTACATGGTGGATAAAGAAACGTATGAAATATTCATACATAAAATACGGAATCTTATGTGTTCCGCAATTCAAATACAGGTATTAAGAGAATACCCGATAAAATTTAAATTTTACAAGGAGGATGAAAAAACACACACATTAGAATTAAGACATTTTTATGTGAATATTATGTTATGGGAGCCATTTGTAATGGTGAACGAAGTGCATATATTAGATGAAAATATGATTTTGGATTGCTATACTGGTATTCCAAATATTATTGATTACATGAATTATGTCTTAATCGACACATTAAAAGACTTTCACATAAAACCGACAAAATTCAATACAGCATTATCACAAGTAACATACAATCTTCGTAGTATTAGTATTGATTTTTCAATGGTAATGGGATTAAATTTCTCAGCGTCCACAATTATCGATGCGTATAATGAAGATGAAACGATTCACAATTTAATGAATCAAACTTTTGATAAGAGCGAACAACCAAATGAGATTGAAAAACGACTAAATAATGCGGAACGAGATATTGTCGAAGCATTTAAAGCTCGTAAAAATGATCCGATTGGTATTATTCTTCGTACAGGAACTGGTATGAAGACAAAACAGTTGAGAGAATTTTTAGTTGCTGTAGGTTTAAAACCTACATTAACAGGTGAAACAATTACAATTCCAATTTCTAATTCCACAATGAAAGGGGGATTAAATCGACCAAGTTATTATTATATTGATGCATTAGGAGCAAGAAAATCATTAATTATGAATAAGAAAGAGATGGGAAAAGCAGGTTATTATTGTAAGAAAGTAGAAATTTGCTGTCGTACCCTTACCGTTTCTAAAACTGTTGTCGATTGTGGTACAACACATCTTGTTACTTATTTCGTAAGAGATGATAAATTCTTAAAGAAACTTGGTGGAAAATATTATCAACCAGAAGGTTACCCTGATCTTAAAATCATCAATCCGAATAAAGATACTCATCTTATTGGAAAGAAAATTCGTGTAAGAAGCATTGCAACATGTGCTTGTGGTGAAAATGAAATTTGTAGTAGATGTATTGGTCGTTCGATTAATATGAATAATGATATTCTTGATGGATATAGTGTATATGAAGCAGAAGAAACAACTTCCGTATTAAATCAGTCCATCTTATCAACCAAACATCTGTTAAATACAAAAACAGAATTAATCGAATTTAATAAAGAATTTGATGATTACTTTAATATTATTGGAGGAGAAATTTATCCAAATATTGATCATTCACCAATTCTTAATATTGATGATTATGCAATCTATATTGATCCAATCAATATCGTAAAGACGAACGAGCAAGATTATGACAGCTTATTTAACAATATGATTTACAATGGTAAATTCCAGATTGTACATATGAAAGATAAAACCGTCAAACCTATTGATATTCATACTATTGAGGAAAAAGAGATTTTCATTACAGAAGAAGCAACTGCATTAATGAAGAAAGGAAAAGGATATATTCGTTTCAGAGATTTAGAGGATGATGTAAAGTTATTTGAGTTAGTATATCAGAATAACGAGTTAACAAAACCTCTGTATGATTTCATGAATTTAACGGATGTAGAACAAAAAGGAGAACCTTATACTATCGATTCCATGAGTCAAAGATTAGTTGAATTACTTATTGAATCAGGAATTCCTACTAATGCAATTTCTGTAGAAATTATCTTGAATCGTTTGATTAAGAAGAAAGATAATATCTATGAACGTCCAGATTTCAGTAATGAAAAATTAGAACCATATCAGATTAGTACGATACGTAAGGTTTTAGAGAATAATAAATCCCCAATTGTAGGATTGGTATTTGAACAATTAAGACGACAGATTCTTAGCGATGCCTTCTTTGATGTTCGTAATGGTATCAGTTTTTACGACAGTTTGTTCAAACCAGAAATTGATATGAGAAAATTCAAAGAATATCATCGGTTGGGTAAAGAAGCACGAGAACAAGAAGCTCTGGAACTTGCAAAATCAAATTCTTATAAGAATAGGATTCATAATAGAGCTTTAACTATTTAGACAAAGTGATACGCTAAGGAAAAACCTTAGCGTATCTATATATTTACTGGGAGGAAAGAAAAAAGCAAAGCCTTTCCAGAAGGACTTAATTATATGTTAGGAGAAAAAGAATGAGTACAAAAGTTATAGTAGTTTTAGTAATTTTAGGTTGTATTATATGGGTAATGAGTGCCTTTGTATTTATTGGTGTATGTATTCATGCAAAAATTAATGAAGTAGACATTGATAAGATTCTGCCATTATATAAAAAAGAAGCAGAACACATCATTGTTGGTCAATATCACCATAATAATTTTTATGTTGATAATGGGAAAACAACAATTAATCCTTATGATTATATAAATCGTAAAACTATTTACATAGATTCTACAATTGAAGTTGTGTTTGTTTATGATTTTGAAGAAGATGAATATCGTCCAGTTGGACGTTTAGGAGGTAAGATATCATGAAAAGAAAAGACTATTTAAGTTGGGAAGAATATTTTATTCAACTGGCACTATTAACAGCAAAGCGAAGCAAAGACCCATCTACACAGGTGGGTGCTTGCATCGTTGACCCTGAAAGCAAAAAAATTTTATCCTTAGGGTATAATGGAATGCCACGAGGATGTGGGGATGATGTTTTTCCATGGGGTAAAAATAATAGAGACTACGAGGATAATAAATATCCTTATGTTGTTCATGCAGAACTGAATGCGATATTAAATGCAACTTGTTCGTTAAAAGGAAGCATTTTATATGTTACTCACGAGCCTTGTGAAGAATGTTTAAAGGCAATTATTCAGGCAGGTATTAAAGAAGTCAATTATATTTATCCTTATAAAAATAATCCTGTAGTAAGAAAACGGATATTAGGAGCAACACATTTAAAAATGAATCAAATTAACATCGATCTTACTGACTTACCAGAAGAAAATTATATGAAAACATATCTACATATCGGTGAACATCGTATTTTATTAGATAAAACGTCAGATGTACTATGTATTGTTGATACTGATGTAAAAGAAATAGTTAATATTGTAATGGATTTAGTGATAAATTCACCAATAAAAAATTTAGATATAAGTAGAAAAGATTATTCGAATTATGGTATTTTTATTTTGTTTAATGGACT
>ENA-ORRW01001276-ORRW01001276.1-human-gut-metagenome-genome-assembly--contig:-NODE-1276-length-25154-cov-3.300610_pt1 | contig 25154 bp, 19 predicted proteins | sample MGYA00242183_ERZ509150 | MGnify/ENA primary metagenome ERZ509150 (study PRJEB26280, sample SAMEA2338639) | human gut metagenome | biome: human gut; feature: human-associated habitat; material: faeces... | reverse complement strand
TTGCTTGTATCAGGAGGAGTGCAAGCTCCTTCTGATAAACTGCGGAGCAGTTATTCGGTTATGAGCAAGTAGCGAAGCGGATTGCGAATATCCGCTTGACTAATCAAGATAGACAATTCTCCCCGGCATAACTTATAATAGGGGCAGCAAGGACGTGTGACAGCAACAGATTTTACTTCAAGGAAACGTCCGCAGTATGCCGGGGAGTGTCTTATTTTATGTGCAAAAAAGGTCGCTTCTATGGAAAACTGTTCATTCCGGGTATAATAACATAATCAGGATGTGATCGTGGATGAAGCCTATGTGGACTTTGGCACACAGTCAGCACTTCCGTTAATCGAGAAATATGAGAACCTTCTGATCGTTCAGACTTTTTCTAAGTCAAGATCTATGGCAGGTATGAGAATCGGATTTGCTATGGGCGCACCGAAACTGATCAAATATCTGAATGATGTAAAATATTCATTTAATTCTTATTTTTGCAACGCATGAGAGCTGTCCGGCAGAGAAACTCTTTAAGGCGTTGCGTGAGCGTCATATTTATGTAAGATATTTCCCGGGTGGCCGGACTGGAAATCACCATTTGCACACCGCAATACATTGGTCTGATATCGTGAAGGTGGACGTACTGTAGGTTCAGGACGTGTTGCTACAATCCTTCATTGAGCAATGACTGATTTGTGCGAAAAATGTAGAGTACCGCAAGGTATATTGTTTTCAAACGCAAGACGGGTCTGTCACATGAGCAAATATTTTTTGCTGATATGCTCCCTTCTGGGTAGACAAATAAAAACTTGTCTCCCAGGAAGGGAGCATATTTTACTTTACAGGGGAAACTCTATCGCTGGATATCCATTTTTGTGGGTTGACAAATGTTCAAATTAGAACTAAAATACAAGAAGTTCAAATTAGAACAAGAGGAAGGTGGAAGCATGTTTGATGAGCAGTGGCAGTTTGCCGTGGAAGTAGAACGGGAATATGCACAGTACCGCAAAAAGGTGATGATGCGTTATCATTTGTCTGCCGCAGAAGTAGATATTTTGCTGTTTCTTGCAAATAACAGTCAGTTTGACCTTGCAACAGACATTGTACGTGTGCGGAAAATGCAGAAATCACACGTTTCACTGGCTGTGAACGGGTTATCTGAAAAAGGCTACCTGCGAAAAGAGGGCGATACGGCAGACCGGAAGAAAGTGCATTTGAAGCTGGAACCGGCTGCGGCAGAGTGCGTTTGTTACGGACAGAAATGTCAGAAGGAATTTGGAGAATCTCTGTTTTGCGGAATTTCGGAGGAAGATAAAAAAGAATTTTTGCGGCTCTGTGAGCTGATCCGGAAAAATGTAATCGGGAAATAAAAGAGAGAAAGAAGGAAAGTTATGACTATTACAGAATTAATCGTATGTATTGTGGCCGGTCTCGGTGCCGGCCTTGGAACGGGTCTTGCGGGACTTTCTGCGGCGGCGGTCGTCTCGCCTATGCTGATCACATTCCTGCACATGCCGGCGTACCAGGCGATCGGAATTGCGCTTGCATCGGATGTCCTTGCATCGGGGGTCAGCGCATGGACATATAAGAAAAACAAAAACATCGACATCCGTCACGGTGTGATTATGCTGATCTCCGTATTGATTTTTACACTGGTCGGAAGCTTCGTTTCCTCCCTTGTGCCAAACGGAACAATGGGCGGATTTTCAAAAGGTATGACACTGCTTGTCGGCCTCAAGTTTATTATTCGTCCGATCATGACAACGAAGGAAGTACAGGCAAACAAATCCGAGGAACAGAAAATCCGGCAGTCCATTCTTTGCGGTGTGCTGATTGGTTTCATCTGCGGTTTCGTCGGTGCCGGCGGCGGTATGATGCTGCTTCTGGTGCTTACAAGTGTGCTTGGCTATGAGTTAAAAACGGCGGTTGGAACGAGCGTCTTTATCATGACCTTTACTGCGCTGACCGGAGCTGTTTCACATTTCTATATCGGCGGAAAACCGAATCTTCCGATTATGATTGCCTGTGTGATCAGCACACTGGTGTTCGCACAGATTGGAGCAAAATGGGCGAACAGCGCAAACGTAAAAATGCTGAACCGCGTAACCGGAATCCTGCTGTGCGCGCTGGGACTGGTGATGCTGTTCTTCTAAAAAAAATCCTGTCCGGTACAAAACCAGACAGGATTTTTTTGTTGTATCCTCTTCCAGCAAGAAGACTCCGACCTCTAAGGGATGCCACTGAAAAACTGTTTTTGCATACTGATGTACTAAAAAGTATCTAGCAGGTGTACACTTTTTGGTAGAATGTATCAGAAAAAGATGTTCTGCGGGCTGCGACTTTCTTGTTTGGGAGATATGTTCTGAACGTGCCGGGAGCAAAAAGACGGCGCGGCAGATTTGTAAAGTTCGCTCTGAAAAACGTTCGATATTCCGTAAAAGATGGGGGAAACTGATCGAAAAGAAACTCTTGCCGATACTGCAATCGGTCAGATCAAAGAGAAACAGTATGATACGGGAATGACAGGGAAGGTCTGCTATATTGGAATGGCACATTACGGAAAAAGAGTTTGTGTCAAATGGGAATACAAAACAAAATAGACAATAGCCTCACGGGTCGGAAGTCCGTGAGGCTGTTGTAGTTTCCGAGTATGATAGAAAAAGATTTTTCAATCATGCCCGGAAATGGGAGACAGATTTTTCTGCGACGATGCGCGCGGAACGATCGTCACCGGAAGAATGATTTTTTCCGTTTCGGCGGCAGGATTTTTGAGGGCGGCAAGCAGAATCCGTCCGACTTCGCGTCCGATTCCGGCAAAATCCTGATGAATGGAGGTAATGCCGAGGCTTCGGCTGACATTTGTATCGTCGAAGCCGCAGAGGCAGAGATCCTCCGGAATGCGAAGATCGATCGTGCGGCAGGCGAGGAAAATCAGCTCGGCGATACGGTCGTTTTCGGCGATGATGGCGGTGATGCCGTCGCGGTGCATGGCAAGAAGCTTCTGCTGAAACGGTGTGCGTTCTGTGGAAAGTGCGGCATCATCGGAAAGCTCCTCGCAGCAGGTGACAAGCTGATGCGGGTCCGGAGCGATCCCGGCGGCTTTCATTTCATGCAAAAATCCGGCAAAGCGGTCGCGTACCGATGAAGTCTCAGAGAGTGGCGCCGCGGTGAAAAACGCGATGTTTCGGTGTCCCTGCCCGAGCAGATGGCGCGCTGCCTGTCGTCCGCCGTCATAGTTGTCGCAGACAACATTGTTCAGATACGGGCAGTCCGTCTGCTTGTCAACGATGACGATCGGACAGCCGGAGAACATGAAATCGTTCAGCTTTTCCAGGTGAATGTTGTCGCGCTTCGGATAATAGACAAGCGCGGCAATATTTTGAGACCGGAGCAGTTCCAGTGTTGTGCGTTCCTTCGGTGAGGAAGAGCCGGTGACGTGAATGCTTAGAAAATAGCCACATTCAGCCAGCACAGCGCTTAAGCTTCCGATTGCCTCCGAAATATTTCCCTGTGTGGTGGCGAACGGAAGAAGAAGAGAAATCATTTTCGGCGTATCGGCTGCTTTGCTGTCCGGTGAAAGGCTTCGCGAAACAAAGCTTCCAACACCGCGCTTCCGGTACAGAATCCCCTGCTGTTCCAGATCCTCGATGGCACGCTTTGCGGTAATCCGGCTGACGTGGTACTGATCCGACAGCATTTTTTCGGTGCAGAAGGATTCGTCAAACGAAAAGTCTCCGGCGTGAATGCGTGCAAGCAGGGCTTCTTTGATGATTTCATATTTTGGTTTTGTTTTTCTGGTCTGTGAATCCATAAAATTCCTCTGGGATAAAAAGGTATAAAAACGTTGACTTTGTCTGCGTGTTTCTTTTGTTATTATAACGAATGCCAAAAAGCAAGTCAAATAAGAGCTGCTCGCACCGGAATTATTTTCCTGTACACCGGAACAGCAAGTGCTCCGGTGCTGCGTGAATTGTAACAGGCCTTTTCAAACACGATTTATTGCCAGATCAGGTGTGACATGAGAAAATGGCAACTTGATATATCATATAGAAAAGAAGTGTAAAATACTTGACAGAATATCGTCTGATTTTTATAATATGATATATCAAACGATATTGGGGTCAAAAGGTATTTTGACCCATTTGATACCAGATTGCTACGTGCTTTGCACTCCCGCAATCTTCAAAAACATTCGTAATTCACTCATGTTTCTTCGAAAATGGATACCTGCTTATGTTTTTGGAGGGGCAAATCAAATGCGACAAAATGCCGCATTTGCAGAAGGACAAAAAGCAACATCGAGATGCAGCGTAAGCGGAATCGAGATGGGGCTCTGAATAGTTACATAAATGTTATAAAAAAGAAATGAAAGGAAACAGATCATGATGAAAACAACCGTACATATTATTTCCCATTCCCACTGGGACAGAGAGTGGTATCAGTCTTTTGAAACACACCGCATGAAACTGATTGAGCTGGTGGACAATATTTTGGATAAGGCGGAAAACGACCCGGAGTTTGGAGGCTTTTTCCTCGACGGACAGGTCATCGCAATCGATGATTATCTGGAAATCCGTCCGGAGAAGCGTGCGCAGGTGGAAAAATGCATCCGCGGGGGCAAAATCCAGACCGGTCCGTGGTATATTCTGCAGGATGAGTTCCTGACGAGCGGAGAGGCATGTGTCCGCAATCTTCAGGTCGGCATGCAGGAAGCAGAACAGTACGGTGCAGTCGGAAACGTTGGCTATTTCCCGGATGCGTTTGGAAACGCAGGTCAGATGCCGCAGGTATTAAAGCAGGCAGGCATGGAGGCAGTTGTCTTCGGGCGGGGTGTCAAACCGATCGGACCGAACAACGAAGTTACCGGCGGACAGTATGAGTCTACATATTCTGAGATGATGTGGGAATCCCCGGATGGAACGAAGCTGCCGGGCATCCTGTTTGCAAACTGGTATAACAACGGCGTTGAAATTCCGGTAGACGAGGCGGAAGCGAAGGTTTACTGGGATAAAAAGCTGGCAGATGCGAGAAAATTTGCTGCAACGCATCAGCTTCTGCTGATGAACGGATGCGATCATCAGCCGCTGCAGAAGAACATAACGGAAGCAATCCGCGTGGCAAGAAAGCTGTACCCGGACATCGAGTTTATTCATTCTGATTTCAAAAAATATGTAGAAGCAATGGAGAAGGAAATCTCTGAGAACTTCTCTACGGTTAAGGGTGAGCTGACAAGCCAGGAAACCGACGGAAGATGGACGCTGGCAAATACAGCGTCTTCCTGGATCGGATTAAAACAGGATAACCGCGCGGGAGAGACGGCACTGGAGCGAAAAGCAGAGCCTGCGGCTGCAATGGCACAGGTATTTGGGAAAACATATCCGGAGGACCAGATGACCTACAGCTGGAAGAAGCTGATGCAGAATCATCCGCATGACAGCATCTGCGGCTGCAGTGTGGACGAGGTCAACGAAGAAATGAAGACTCGTTTTGCAAAGAGCAGACAGGTTGCGGATGCAATTTACGAGGAGAGCGTGGAGTATCTGACGAATAAGGTAAACACGGCGGCACTTCCGGGGAACGGCGAGAAAATCCCGTTTGTGGTATGGAATACATCGGGAGTGGCGAAAACACAGGTGGTGGAGAAAGAAATTCACGTGTTCCGGGATTACAATCTGTTTGTGTGGGATGGCTATGAGGCGGCAGAGCAGGTGGAGCTTCCGGCCATGGTGCTGCGCGATGCAGACGGAAATGAAGTTCCGGCGAAGATTGCGGATGCGGGGATTGCGTTCGGATACGATCTGCCGGATGACCGGTTCCGTCAGCCATATATGGCGAAGAAGGTACGGGTGACGTTTGAGGCAGAGGTTCCGGCTCTTGGATACCGTACGTATTATCTGGAAACCGCAGAACAGCTACAAAACGTGGACGTAGTTTCCGGTGACGCAAATGTGCTTGAAAATGATGCAATGAAGGTTGTTGTGAACGAGGATGGTTCTTACAGCCTTCTGGACAAGAAGACGGGCAGAACGTATGAGAACCTGGGTTGCTATGAAGACACCGGGGATATGGGCAATGAGTATATTTATATTCAGGATACGGGCAAACAGGTGATTTCCACGAAGGGCAGAAAGGCGGAGGTTTCCTGCGTGGAGCGAAATGCGTTCCGTACAGTGGTTGAAATCCGCCACAAAATGATGGTTCCGTCCGGAATGGATGAAGAGCTGCAGCGGCAGCGCGAGATGTGTATTGATCCATATACGCGGGTGGCAAACCGCTCTTTTGAGCTGGTTGAAATGGATGTGAAGACGGTGCTCACGCTGGAAAAATCGGCGAAAGGGCTGCGTGTGGCTACCACCATCTGCAATCAGGCGAAGGATCACCGGGTTCGTGTGATTTTTCCGACGGGACTGCATGCATCGACGCATATGGCGGATTCTGCGTTCGAGGTGGTTCGGAGAAATAACCGTCATAACGATACCTGGACAAATCCATGCGGATGTGAGAGACAGCAGTGTTTTGCGGCGATGGAGGACGAAAAGGGCGGCCTTCTGGTTGCCAACCGCGGTTTGTATGAGTATGAGATTCTGGAAGAGCAGGAGAATGCAATTGCGGTGACGCTGCTTCGCTGTGTTGCGGAGATGGGCGATTGGGGATATTTCCCGACACCGAAGGCGCAGCAGCTTGGAACATTCTGTCTGGAGTTTGAGGTTGTGCCATATGCGGCCGGGAAGACCGGCACTGCATTTGAGGAAGGCTATGCGTTCCAGCAGGATCTGACGGTGGCACAGGCCGGACTGAAGAGAGCGTTCCTTCGGAAACCGGGTCAGGTAAAGCCGGAGCTGATTGAAGGTAAACTTCCGTTAGAGATGAGTTTTCTTGCATTTGAAGGCAATGGTATTCATATGACTGCATTTAAGAAAGGTCAGAAGAAGGACGATCTGTTTGTGCGGTTCGTGAATCATATGGAGCAGGGAGAGATCCTTTCTTTTAAGAAAGAAGATTGGATGAAAGAGGTTTATCGCAGCAATGTCATCGAAGAGAAGGACGATGTGCTGACACCGGATGCGGACGGTATTTATCATGTGTCGCTGAGGGAGTTTGAGATTGCTACGTTTGGGGTTGTGAGATAAACGGACGCTCCGGCAGGAGGGCGTGCGCTCGTTGCAAAAAACGGGGAAAAAGCAAGAATAAGGTGGACTTTAGGGCAGACAAGTTATATGCTTTTGGTATAAGTAAAAAATGATTTTTTACAGGAGGGCTTTTACATGAAAAAATGGACAGACCGAATGGAAACTCCGATTCAGGCGGAGCTGATCTGTTATGATGTGAATGGAATTCACATTGTGTTTGGGGTGACAAAAGAGAAGGCGTTAAAGCTGTTTCATTTTTCAAGTGCACCGTTTGATGCAGAGAATCTCTGCCGGAAGCCGGATAACTGGTGGCCGATGGAGGGAATGCGGGAGGCTCAGATCGAAGAGAGCTTCCAGCTGGTACAGGTGAATTTTTCCGGTTATAACCGGCCGTATGAAAAGCACGGAAATAAGTACATTGTGACGGCGCCGGGCTTTATGCTGAAATTTGACTCGATTTTGGAAGAAAGAAACGAAGATGGTGATCTGCTTCGCATTGTACAGAAGGATGATGTGACGGGCGCGAGGGTAGAGTCGGTCATGCAGTTTTATGACGGCCTTCCGGTTGCAAGAATGTACAATACCGTGACGAATGAGGGCAGTGAGAACCAGACACTGGAATATATCTCAAGCTTCAGCTACTGGGGCATCGAAAAAGAGCAGAAAGAGGGCATTCCGGAGTTTATCAGCTCAGATGATAAGATGTCGATGATAGTGGTTCACAATGGCTGGCAGAAGGAGCTGACGGTGAAAAAATACCGCTTTGCAGATCTTGGCATGGCGCAGACACAGCCGCACAACTATCAGAGAACATCGAAGACGATTGAGATTACAAATACGGGTAACTGGTCGGCGAAAGAATATGTTCCGATGGGATATATTGGGAATAGCGCAGCAGATGCGAGCCTGTTTTTTGAGATCGATCACAGCGGTTCCTGGCATTATGAAATTGGAGATCAGAACTGCCACTTTTACCTGGCTGTGAGCGGCCCGACGGAAATCCAGTCGCACTGGTCGAAAAACCTGAAGCCGGGAGACAGCTTTACAACCGTGCCGGTGGCTGTCGGTGTCGGTCATGATGATTTTGAGGAGGCAATCGGTACCTTAACGAAGTACCGCAGAAGGATTCGCCGCCCGAATAAGGACAATGAGAATCTGCCGGTTATTTTCAACGATTACATGAACTGTCTGTTTGGGGATCCGACGACAGAAAAAGAATTTCCGCTGGTGGATGCTGCCGAAAAAGCAGGATGTGAATACTTTGTCATCGATGCCGGCTGGTATGCGGACGGCAACTGGTGGGACAGTGTCGGCGAGTGGCAGGAGAGCAGAAAACGTTTCCCGAACGGCGTTCGTGAAGTGACAGATTATATCCGTTCCAAAGGTATGATTCCCGGGGTATGGCTGGAGCTTGAGGTTATGGGTATTAACTGTAAAAAGGCTTCTATTCTGCCGGATGAGTGTTTCTTCCTGCGCCATGGAAAACGTGTGTATGACAGAAGTCGTTATCAGCTTGACTTCCGTCATCCGCTGGTCGTTGAGCATGTAACGGAAGTGATCGACCGCGTGGTCAGAGATTATGGTGTCGGCTATATTAAGATGGATTACAATATCGAACCTGGTATCGGTACAGAAGTAGATGCAGACAGCTTTGGAGATGGCCTCTTAGAGCATGAGAGAGCATATCTGGCATGGCTGGATGGTATTTACAGAAAATACCCGGATCTCGTGATCGAGAACTGCTCAAGCGGCGGTCTTCGGATGGATTATGCGATGCTGGCAAGAAACAGTATTCAGTCCACCAGTGATCAGGAGGATTACCGCAACTACGCGACGATTTCGGCGAATGCGGCGATTGGTGTAACGCCGGAGCAGGCTGCGATCTGGTCGTACCCATTGCGGGACGGTACCGAAGAGGAAGTTATTTTCAACATGGTCAACGCGCTTCTGCTTCGCATTCACCAGAGCGGTCATCTGGCAGAAATTTCGCCGGAGCGGTTTGCACTGGTAAAAGAGGGAATCGACTGTTACAAAGAGATCCGCAGCGGAATCAAGGATGGTGTTCCGTTCTGGCCAATGGGATGGGCGGACAATGAGGACAAGCATCTCGCAGCCGGAATCCGGGTACCCGGAGATGTGATTTATCTTGGTGTATGGAGACGCGGCGGAGAGACGGATTTTGAAGTTCCGCTTGATCGTGCCTTTCCGGGAAGAGAGCTGGAAGTAAGCTGCATTTACCCGAAAGCGTGCGGAGATGTATTCCATTACGATGATTACAGCAAAAAACTGAAGGTCCATTTTCCGGACACGTATATGGCGCGGCTGTTTCAGATTAAAGTGAAATAAAGTAACGATTGAGAGCCCCATTTCGCATGGCGCTGCATCGTTACGAAATAAAAACATAAATCCCCACCCACGGAATAAATTGTATGGAGTGTATCTTCAGCAATATTTTCCGGGGAGGGGATTTTTTGCGTATTCTTACGGTACTTTCAGATCTTATGGTTCCCCTGCTGATCTTTTATGTGGTCGGATTGGGGCTTTTGATGAAGCAGGATGTGTTCGGAGATTTTTTGAACGGGGCAAAGGATGGCATGCGGACTGTGATCGGGATTGTGCCGACGCTGATCGGGCTGATGGCGGCGGTCGGGGTTTTGCGGTCATCGGGATTTCTGGAGGATTTTGGAAACCTGCTCGGAACTGTGCTAGAACCGACGGGAATCCCATCTGCGCTGGTTCCGCTCGGTGTTGTGCGTCTGTTTTCCAACAGCGCGGCGGTGAGCCTTTTGCTGGATCTTTACAAGGAGGCGGGCTGCGACTCCTTTGCCGGACGGGCAGCTTCGATTATCATGTCGTGTACCGAGACCGTTTTCTATACGATGACGGTTTACTTTGGTGCGGTTAGGATCAAAAAAACGCGGTATACTCTGGCTGGCGCCTTGTTTTCTTCTCTTGTTGGAATGACAGTTGGTGTTTTGCTTGCACGGTTGATCTGACCATTTTTTCTGATCATACCAGTGAAATGTGTTGACATTTCAAAACGATTGGAATAAGATGGAAACAACTTAAAACATACAAAGTCAATAGGAAATAAGGAAATAAAAAACGCAGAATAAGGAGGAAATGAACGATGGCAAAGGTATATGACAGCATTTTAGATCTTGTAGGAAAAACTCCGCTGGTAGAGCTGAAACGGATCGAAGAAAAAGAAGGACTGCAGGCGAAACTGATCGCAAAAGTAGAATCCTTTAATCCGGCAGGAAGTGTCAAAGACCGTATTGCAAAAGCGATGATCGAGGATGCGGAAGCAAAAGGTCTCTTAAAGGAAGGCTCCGTTATCATTGAGCCGACCTCCGGAAATACCGGAATCGGACTGGCAGCGGCAGCAACGGTAAAAGGCTATCGCATGATCCTTACTATGCCGGAAACGATGAGTGTAGAGCGCCGGAATATCGTAAAGGCATACGGCGCAGAGGTTGTTCTGACGGATGGAACAAAAGGAATGAAGGGCGCTATCGAGAAAGCCGATGAGCTTGCAAAAGAGATTCCGAACAGCTTTATCGCAGGACAGTTTGTGAACCCGGCAAACCCGGAGACACACAAAAAGACAACCGGACCGGAGATCTGGGAAGACACTGATGGAGCAGTTGATATCTTTGTTGCGGGCGTTGGTACCGGTGGAACCATTACCGGAACGGGTGAGTACTTAAAAGAGAAAAAACCGGAAGTAAAAGTGGTAGCGGTAGAACCGGCATCCTCACCGGTGCTGTCGGAGGGTGTTTCCGGACCACATAAGATTCAGGGAATCGGTGCAGGCTTTGTGCCGGAAACGCTGAATACCGGCATTTACGATGAGATTATCAAGGTAGAAAATGAAGACGCTTTCGAGACCGGAAGATATCTGGCAGCCGAGGAAGCTATTCTGGCAGGAATTTCCTCCGGAGCAGCTTTGTATGCGGCAATTCAGCTCGCAAAACGTGAGGAAAATAAAGGAAAAACCATCGTTGTGCTCCTGCCGGATAACGGAGACAGATACTATTCCACAGCTCTGTTTGCCAAATAGAGGGGAACAGACTCAGGTTCAGAGCGCCATCTTCGCATGGCTTTGAACTGCTACAAATGATAGATATCAGCGAACACTGCCATCCGCGGCATTTTCTTTCCACCGCGAATGGCAGTTTCGCATATTAATTTATACCAGAAAGGGAACTTTACTTATGACACTACAACAGCTTCGCTACGTAATTCAGGCCGCAGACTCCAGATCCATGAATGAGGCGGCAAAGGCACTCTATATTTCACAGCCGAGTCTCTCAGGAGCAATCAAGGAGCTGGAAAAAGAGATCGGAATTGAGCTGTTCAAGCGCAGCAGCCACGGAACAGTACTGACCCCGGAGGGCGAGGAGTTTCTGGGTTACGCACGTCAGGTCACAGACCAGTATCAGCTTCTCGAAAACCGCTATATTTATCGCACCAAGGGAAAGAAAAAATTCAGCGTGTCGATGCAGCATTACAGTTTTGCCGTAAAGGCGTTTGTGGAGCTGGTGAAGCAGTTTGGTATGGATGAGTACGAGTTTGCAGTTTATGAGACGAGAACGTACGATGTGCTGATGGATGTAAAGAACTTCAAGAGTGAGCTTGGGATCTTGTATCGGAATGATTTTAATGCGAAGGTGCTGAACAAGCTGCTGAAGGACAATAACCTTGAGTTCCATGATCTGTTTTCCTGTGGAACGTACGTCTATCTCTGGAAAGATCATCCGCTTGCAGATCAGGCAGAGATCACTATGGAGGAGCTGAAGGAATATCCGTGCCTGTCCTTTGATCAGGGAAGTAACAATTCGTTCTTCCTGGCAGAGGAAGTACTTTCAACGTATGAATATAAGAGAATCATTAAGGCAAATGACCGCGCGACCATGTTGAATCTGATGGTCGGACTGAATGGCTATACGCTTTGCTCCGGCATTATCTGTGAGGAATTAAACGGCAGTGATTACCGCGCGGTGCCGCTTCATGCGGAAGAAAACATGATGATCGGTTATGTTTCCAGGAAGGGTATGTCGATTAGCGCACTGGGACAGCAGTATTTGGAAGAAATTCGGAAATATAAGAAGCTTGTGCTGTAAGAAAAGAGAGAAACAAGAAGACTTTAACCGAATCAAGTAAGTCCCCTGCTTCCATTGCGAAAAGCAATAAGCAGTGGGTGGGGACTTGCTTGTATCAGGAGTGGTACAAACCTCTCCTGATAAGCTGCGAAGCAGTTATTCGGTTATAAGCAAGGAGCGGATTTCGAATATCCGTTTTGACAATAATTTATCTGATTTTTTTATCAATTCTTCTGCATCGCACAGCGCAGCGCGCCTGGCCGCTCGTTGTGCATGTAAAAAGCGTCAGATCCCATGTGTCCTTTTCTGTTTTTGTTATCATTGCTTCCACCTGGTCTGGCAGAAGTTCTTCTGTTTCTTCTATTTCATAATATCGCACCCTCTCTTCTGCATCCGTAAAGCAAACCTCCGTTCCGGGCTCCAGCCATTTGATCGGGCTGAAATGACGGCGGTAATTGTGTCCGGCAATGACAAGATTATCCTCTGACGGTGAACCTGCATATCTTCCCGGCGCTGTTTTAAGTCCCTCTTCACTCCATTGTGCCATAACAGGGAGCTCCAGCGAAATCGATGGTATCGAGATCCATCCAATATAATCATTTCCGTCGATAGAAATGATTTCTTTTCCAAAATCATCCGTGTCTGCAAGCGCATTTTCCTGTTCTGTTCTTTCTGTTTCCTCCCCACTTATATTCTCATCCTCTGCCTCTTCTTCTTCTTCTTCTTCTTCTGCATCATCTTCTGTTTGCTTCTGCATCTGTTCCAGTACCTGTTCTGCGCGCTCTTCTGCACGGGCAGAATCCCACTCGTTATACAGAAAAAGAGACAGTGCTGCCCCTATCAGCACTGCCCCAAGTATCATGCAAATCATTCCGGCTCTACGTTTCATTCTGTCTTTTTATCCTTTCGCAGACTCCACCCAACCGCAAACAGAAGCATTCCGGCGATTGCCATAACCGGAACCGGCCAGATGAGCTGCCCTGTATACGGAAGGCGAAGATTATTTCCGGAGGAAACCGGCTTTGGTGTGCTTACCGGCTGTTTTACCGGTGTCTCCGGCTTACCGGAAACGGATACTTCTATTTTCGGCATTGCCTCCACCTGATACTTCCACTGTCCGTTTTCCCTCATCGGCAAAGAGACCAGAAAAGGAGAAAACATCTCATAACCATTTGCCGCCTTTGTCTGTACAACCAGATAAATACCTTCTTCCAGGCCGGAAAAGCCTGCTGTCCCGTCTGCTCCGATTGTCTGAGCGACCCCGACAGTAGAAGCGCCGATTTCTGCTTTTAGTTTTTCTGCCAGAAGCTCATCCTCCAGATTGTCCAGTTTCAATCCACAGTTTTCAAATCCATTCGTAAAAGCATATTGGATTTCCGTCTCCTTCGAGGTAATCTCTGCCACCTGATACAATACAACTTCTCCACCCGGAATTTTTGTGTTTGTTTTGCGATTCTGCATCACCACAGACAGGGAACCCTTCTGCCCCTGACCATGTGCTTCCGCAGCGGACACCCGCACAGCCGTCATCGCAAAAAAGCAGAGCAGCATACACAGAACGCGCAGGCTCTTTTGAATCCCTTTCTTTTTCAAACTGATCACCTCACTTTTTCTTTTTTCGTCCGTGAAACAAAAGCCAGAACAACAGGATCAGAAGCATCGGCGCTGCAAGAACCGGTGCGGTAATGACTGGCTCGATCTGGAAGGCTTCTGCCGTCACATGGATATTTTTCTCCTTTACCGTTTCCACCCTGTGTCCGCGCACCAGCAGACGATGGGTGTTGATGCCATACGGCGTACACGTCATGAGTGTACAGTAATCTTTCCCTTCTTCGATCTGAAGCTTGTCCGTCTCCGACGGAAGAACAATTGCAATTTCATCTACCTGATACGTCAGGACACGGTCAAGAATCGTAATGGTAAATGTATCCTCCGTCTCCAGCTTGTCCAGATTCGTAAAGAGTTTGGCACTTGGCAGCCCTCGGTGCGCAGACAGCACCGCATGGGTCGAGGCTCCTCCCACCGGAAGGCTGCTGCCTTCCAAATGACCGCATGCAATCTGCAAAACACCATCCTCTGTTCCATGGTAAATCGGAAGCTCTACCTTTATTTTAGGAATAGAAATGTACCCCATAATACCCGTTCCGGTAATATCCAGCGTCTTCTCATAACCGGCCAGTTTCGACGGTTCATAGAACAGCTCCGGATGCGATGCAAGCTCCTTATTATATTCTTCCGCCTTCTGAAAATACGCATCCGTATCCTTCTGCGCCATTTCTGCTGCCGTTTTCTCGTAATTTGCTACTGCGCGGGATTGGCTTTTCTGGTTGATATAATTGCTGACAGAAGGGTATAGCAGCACGGACAGGCCCACGAAAAAGATAAAAATCAGAAAAATAGTACTTGCATGTTTTTTCATACGTCACTCCCTGCTGTTATTCCCGGACGGTCCTTTGGAACCGCCCGGGCCTATTTTTTACTTATTGTTCATACGTTTTTTCGTAATAAGAAGAACTGCTGCAGCTGCCATCAGCATACCGCCGATCACATAAAAGACGGTAGTACCGATTCCACCGGTCTCCGGTAAGGTGGAACCGGATTTATTTACGATATTTGCACTTACTGCCCCTGTTGTCACATTACCCGTGAAAACATCTCCGCCAGATAAAGATGTCAGTTTCGGATCAGCGCTGTCAATTTCGTGTTCTGCCGTGATCGTAAATTCAATCGGATCAATGGTATTGTAACCGGACGGCGTTTTTGTCTCTACGATTTTGTAATCGCCATCGTCAAGACCTTTCCATTCGAATACGTTTTGATTATCGCCTGTTCCGGTAAGTTTTCCTTTGCTGATCCAGCTTTCTTTTCCCACTTTCTTAAACAGCTCAAACTCTGCCCCTTCCAGCGGTTGCTGATTTTCCTTTACCTTGTTTGCTGTTACCTTGTAGGTAAATACAATATTTTTATCTTCCGGTGTTTTTCCGGTTTCTTCCGGTTTTGTCGTTCCATCCCCTGTGTTGTTTGGATTGTTGCTGTACTCCAGATCTGCTGTGTTTGGATTTCCCATCGAGCCAAGTACGGCATCTTCATCCAGGGTTGCGTTGTATGTTACGGTGACTTTTGTTCCTGTTGTTGCTCCATGGGCTTTTACATCCATAATCGCAACATCCATGGTTTTACTATCAGCATCCCATGTTACGGTATACTGATCTTTTGCTAACGTTTTTTCTCCTACCTTGACCTCTACACTTTCCTTTAACAGAGTAAGATGTGTCATGGTATCATGGAAATTCAGATAATAATGGTCATAATTCGACAGATCCCCCATCGTGGCCGTCAGCTTGTATGGGATTTCATCTTTGATATCATAGTCTGCGGAATCCTGCCAGCCTGACTCCGTTCCCGTAGAATCGTTGATATCCTTTACTTTTTTCTCCAGTGTTGGTTTGTCTGTCTTTTTCGTTGGCGTTACTGTACCTGCTCCATTCACTTTCAGGAGAGAGAGATTCTTTGCGTCATACTCTCCAGTTGTAGCTGTCGTGTCAACAATCAGATAATAGCCGGCAGCCGGAAGGTTCACCGTTCCTGTTCCCTCGGTCTTCGTCTCGGTTACATATGCTGCAACTGTTTTTGCGAATGCATTTGCTTTTGTACTATCCGTATTATATGTTTCCAGAACCTTGGCGACATCCGCTGCGCTCGCACACGTTGCAAACGCTGCTTGCGTATTTAATTCTGCTAAGAGTTCCTCCCCCTGAACGCCATCCCCCCAGGTTACGTTTGACAGTTTGTTTCCTTCTGTAAGATCTCCCTTAAAAATCTGATATGCGGCAAACGTATGCTGCGTGAGCTCAACATCTGCAGCAACTCCTGTCACACAAAACGCCAGTACCATCACCATGCTAACCAGCATAGCCAGTACCTTTTTCATTGTTTTCATTTGTTTTTCCTCCATTTTTGCTCATTATGATTTATATCTTCTTTCGCGGCGCAGTGGATTTCGCCGCCACAGCAGGGGTACAGGATTACTTTTCCCCCCTTTCCCGTCTGCGCCCAAGAGAAGAAATTCCATACAGCACAGCAATGCCCATCAGGGTAATGCCGCTGACTGTAAACAAGGTGGTTCCGGATCCGCCGGATTCCGGAAGTTCATAGACCGGAGTTTCATTTTTCTCATTTTCTATGTAAATAATCTGAGATGTTTTTGTCAGATCAAATGCCTGCTTTGGCAGTTCTTTCGGAAGGGTATTGGCCGTATTGCCATCTTCACTAAAGTAGAAATAAACTGCATTTTCTTCCGGGTTCTCCGGCAGCAGATAGTCCTTCGGGGCATTCGTCTCCACCAGACGGTACAGGACATTTTTCTCATAGGAAAGATCCGCATCCTCCTTCTGCCACTGGATGATGATTTTTCCGTCTGTGTCCGTGGTATAGCTGATACCAGTGTTTACATACCCCGTTCCGTCATATTTCTGAAGCTGGAACACTGCTCCGGCGAGCGTAGTTCCGTAATCGCCCTTGCTTACTTTATAAAGGGTACAGCGTTTTTCGGTACTTACCTGGCCGGTATGGGTTTGTTCTTTCCAAATCACATCATTTTGATATTCATCGTCCTTATATGCGGTTCCATCCAGCTGTGCGCTGTTAAACACCCTCACAGCATAGTCTCCAGTATACCCCCTCGGAACATCTGCCTGAAACTGATAATCGTACTCCAGTATCATCGGTGTTTCATCCGGTAAACCGTTCGCCGTTAAAGTACTTGCGGTCATCGTTCCTCCCTGCCAGTCCGGATTCCCAACGGATGTCTGTACTGTCCAGGTCCAGTTTTTGATTTCGTCACCCTTTAAAACGGTTCCATCCTTCTGTTTTTCCGCCCGATACAGTTTTACACTTCCCGGAACCAGCCAGGCGCTCAAATCCAGCGTTTTTTTATCGCTCCAGTTCGTCGAGTGGACACCCATTTTCGTGTAATACTGCATCACATCTGTCAGCGTCAGCGTATCTGCCCCGTTTACCAGATCTCTTCCATCCGGATTCAGGCAAATGGAGTATTTTACACGACGGCTGTCGTTGTCCCAGACGCCTGTTTTATCCACCACTTTACTCTCATTTTCTGCGGTATCCTCGGTCCATTGCTGTGTCTGGTCGGTGCTTCCCATGCTTCCTTTGTCGCTCGTCGCCTCCGCATGATTCCGGAAACTATACGTTTCTCCTGCTGCATACGGATCCAGCTTCTCCTTGCTGACCTTGCATTTTACAACCAGCGTATAAACGCCTGCATCCAGCTTGGTTCCATTCTGTGCATCTGCGCGCGTAAGCTTCAGCCTTACTTCCCGGTTCTGCTGCGTTCCTGTAATCTGATAAACACTGTTTCCGCCGGAAACAGCACCGTCCTTCGAAATGGTAATCGGTCCCATGCCGGAAAGATTACTTTCTCCCCTGATTTCTTCCAGCTCCACTCCCTCCGGGAGCGTGTCCAGAACGGAAAGCATACTGCTTTTTTCTGCCAGTGTTGCCGTAATTTTCCAGGTCAGCGTTCCGTCTGCATTTTTCTTACTCGTTGTTTCGGCACTTCCGTTTTCATCTGTTTTGACGATACCGCCCTTTTTATATTCATAATCCGCATACGCCTCTCTCTGCCCGACTCTGATTTTATTGCAGAACCAGGTGGATCCGATCGAAGCATCCGCAATGTTCGCCGTTGTTTTGTATGCAAAAATCAATTTTTTCGCACCATCTGGCACAGCAAGGGTATCCTTTAATGTCATTTTACAAATTGTGTAGGTTAATGAATCTGCATTCTCTGTTGTGTGATTCAGAATCTCGTTTAGCGTATAGCTTTTCCCGTCCGATGCCTGGAAGCTGATCTCTGCAATCTCCGAAACCGAAACCGTTGCAACCCGGTTTTCCTCGGCATCTGCCCAGTAAATCCCTTCTGTCCACGCCTGTACCTGTTCTTTTGTCAGATAATGTGTTCCGCCGGCTCCGCCCCATTGATTTTTGGTCGGGTCATCCACGATACTGGTTCCGGACAAAATTCCGCTTTCCGGCACCGTTAAAGTAACCTTCCATGGAAGAACCATTGTTGTTCCATCTGCGGATTCTTCTGCCGAGCCAACCGCTTTCGCAATTTCGCCTCCGCTGATCCACACCGTCCCTGTTGTACTGATTTGGGCGCTTCCGTCCCCCGGCCGGAACGTCGCTGTGTTCTTCACTTCCCGGCTGTTCCAGGACGGTTCTGCCTTGGTACGGTATGTAATGGTATACTCGCCGGTGTTGGTTTTTCCTTCTTCCGCTGTGAAGCGAATTCCGGTAATGTTTCCACTTTCATTCCGCGTGATCTCATATCCTTCCGCAGGCTGTATCGTTACATCTGTACCATCCGCCAGCTTTGCCAGCATTTCATCGGTAAGGCCGGAGTCCGCAAGGTTCAGGTGATTCCGGTTCAGCGTTATCTTCCAGATAATCTGATTTTCCGCCGCATCAAAGGATCCGGTTTTTTCCAGTGTGTGTTTGTTTTGAATCGTAATATTTGTTTCCGCACTGCTCTTCACCTTCGTTTTGTCGTTTTCCGAGCTCGCACTGGCGATGTTCTTCGCCGTCGGCTGCTCCGTATTTAAATTTGTTACCTCGTAGGTATATACAATTTTATAACGCGTATATTCTTTGTATGAACCTCCATTATTATCTGTTTTCTCCTGTGCCGGCTCTATTTTCGGAAGTGTCATCCGAATGGTTCCGTTTTCCGACGTACTCTCCTGGTCTTCCATCGTTTCTTCCGTAATCGGGTTTGAGTCCCACCAGCTTCCATTTTCGCCATAATAACGTGAAACCGTTTCTTTGGTAACGGTAATTTCCGGACTGCCAAGTTTCATTCCTTCCACCTGGATCACATCCTGAAAATCAATGGTTTCCGGTGTTCCTTTCAAAGAAGTCACGTACACGGTGTAAATCAATTTTCCATTCTTGATCTCATAGAAGCCGTTTTTCTTTGTACTGATATCATAATGGTTTGTCTCATTGTCCGGGTACTTGATGGACTCTTTTGGAATATCAAGCGTCACCTGATCTTTTCCGACAAGTTTAATATTTCCGTCCCCGTCCGCTTTTGTTCCATCAATCTCGCCGGAAAACTGAACAAAGCCCTGAATCGTTTCCCCGGCTGCCACTACATAGGCCTGTTCAAAATCAATGTCCAGACGGTATGCGCCACTCTCTGTTTTTTCAAATTGATACGTTCCTGCCTTCTTTCCGTCCGCATCATAGAGATCGTGGTTCTTTCCGTCCAGAAGCCCATTCGGAATGATAACGCCTTCCGGATATTCATAGTAATACTGGTACCCGTTCTTCTCTATCTGCTCTTTTTGAAAGTTAAAATCGACCTTCAGATCCGAAGAATAGACATTTCTGTCGGCATCATACCTTGTCTCCCCGCCGGTAAGTCCCGTCACCTGCTCACTCATGGAAATTCTCTGTTCCTTTGGTGTCTCCGCCTGCGACGTCTCATCCGATTCCGTTTCCGGTGCATCTGTATTTGCTGTGTTTGCTGTATTTACCGTATCCTCTGTATGTTCCGGTTCTTCTGCGTCTGCTGCCATCTCCTCTGCAGCTTTTTCTTCCGTCTTCACTTCTTTTTGTGTCTGTAAAAGTGGATTCTCCGGTATCAGACCATATCCAAGAATTTTTGCATCCTCCGTCGCCCATTCATTTTCCTTTACCATATCAGCGGAGTTTCCCTCAACCACCTTCAGAGTTCCGGATTCCTGCACTTTTTCTACAATGCCGACATGATCCGCGCTTCCATCCTGATCCAGATCGAAGAAAACCAGATCTCCGCTTTTGGGCTGTTTTGTCTGGCTTTCCACATACATTCCGGCATTTTTCAGCTCCGAAATCCATGCTGCACAGCCGGAGTTTACCGGCATCTGTTCCGCCGGGATTCCTGCATACCGGATGCAAAATGCCGCAAACATGGCGCACCAGTCTCCATACTCATTTCCATACCACGCACCGTAGCGTGTATATCCCTTCCGCGTTGTTCCGTCATCTGCAAACCTGAAATTTTTCCGGCTTTCCTGGTATCCCATCTGGCTCTGTGCAATCAGAACCACATTTTCCGCCCAGTTTTCCGTCAGATTCTGCGGAATCGTACTTTCCCAGTCCGCTTCCGTTTCCACATCCGCCGTCTCATCAATCAGACATTCTACGGTATGCGTATGCTCCGGTATCGTACACGCAAGCTCCGTCTTGTAGCATTCTTCTGTGTGATGATGCGCCGGAACAGGTTCCTGTTCTTCTTTCCCACAGATCTGTTCCCGTTCTGTATAGTAGCAGTTTTCGGTATGTGTATGCTCTTCTTTTTCACAGATCAGTGTTCCATCTTCATCGTAGCATTCCTGTCCATGTACATGCTCTTCTTTTTCGCAGTTCAGCGTAGTTTTTTCCTCATAACAGCTTTCCGTGTGCGTATGCCCTTCCTGCCCATCGGTTTCCTCTTTCTGGCAAACCAGTGTTTTGGTATAGCAGGCATCCGTATGAACATGTTCTGCCGTGTAACCACACTGATAATCTGCCGTCATGGAAATACCGGTATGATGCAGCTTCCAGCTGACAACCAGAAAAATCCCGGCCGCCAGGACAAGAAACACTGCCAGATACAGCCGGATGCTTTTATGTTTATCCTGAAAATTTCGGATATAATGATTTAATGTATTTTTCACCTTGCACCTCACTATCTGATTCTGGAAAAACGGTTCAAAGGCCAGACCCGCAAAAATACTTTTCCCACAATCTGTTCTTTCTCTACGCATCCGATCGTACTGCTGCGGCTGTCAATTGACACACTTCTGTGATCTCCCAGCACAAAGTAACGGTTTTCCGGTACCTGATACGGAAATTTCACATCACATTCGCCCAATGCCAGTTCATCCACATACGGCTCATCCAGTTGTTTTCCATTCACACTGACAACCCCGTTTTCCGCTATATCAATCACATCCCCGGGACCACCGATAATCCGCTTGATCAGCAGCTTATTCTGCCATCCAAAGCTGCAGAGATCCCCCGTTTTATAATGATCGTTTTTCACCAGCAACAGAATATCCCGGTCGGAAAGTGTCGGTTCCATACTGGTTCCCGAAACCTGAAGAACCGGAAAAAACAGCGTCGCAAGAAGAACTGCAGCAGCCGCAACAACTACAAGCGAATAAATCGTGCTCCGCAGAACCGCCCGATACCGATTCTGATACTGCAGCCGGCTTCGTTCCCGGCTGATTTCCTGCATCGACGGAATTTTTATTTTTTCCATCCTTCGCAGTTTCATGTATTTCCTCCCGTGTACGCTTCCAGACTCTGCAGCAGTGTTGCAAGTTCCTGGTGCTGCCGCATATAAGCTCCGCATTTTTTCTCAAACGCATCCCATTTTTGTTTTCGTTCCTGTTCCGCTTCTTCTGCCATCCGCTGACATGCTTCCTCTGTCTCTTTCTGCTTCTGTACTGCTGCTGCGAGCATTTCCTGACATGTCATTTTCATCTTTTCCATTTCGGCATGCACCGCAATTTCAGTCTGCTTTCTGAGAAGCTCTGTCTCCTCTTCTGTTTTCGCACGGATCGCCAAAGCTTCCTCCTCTGCCTCTTTCCGTATCCGCTTTGCATACTGTTCCGCCTCTTCATTCGCTGCACGGACGGAATTCAGATATTCATCCGCTGCTTTCTGTGCGCTTGCAAAAACGTGATTCAATTCCATCGCCGCTTCCGCAATTGATCCGGCTTTCGCAATCTGAATCGTCCGGTTCTGCAATTGCTGTTCCGCTTCCTCCAGTTTCTGATTTACTTCTTCTTCCTCTTTTTTCAGCGCATAAATGATTTCGATCAGTTCGGTCCGGTTCATTTTTCGCAATTCTTTTTCTTCCGCCATGTTCTGCAGCCTCTCAAGTTTCAATTTTTTTCTCTTTTTCATTACCTTTTTCATTACTTGTCAAATTCAAAAATAGCACAAAAAAAGCAGTAACACAAGGGTTTTTACTAATTTTTGTCAAAAAAAATCCTGTGTACCGCTCTTTTTTGTTTATTTTTTCTACTTGATTTTTATTTTTTCCAACGAAACCATTTTCGTTTTGTGCTGTTTTAAAACAGCATCTGTAATTATTTTTTACATTCTTCGTAACTATTCAGAGCCCCATCTCGGTTTCTGATTACTGCAGGGGCTCCTGTCGTGGAGGAACGCCATCGGAAGTGAAGCACCTGATCTGCGCCGTCAGTTTTTCCCCACACGTAAAATCGCATCCTGAATATTTTCCACCGGAACCAATGCAATTCCTCCGATTTTTTCCACCGATTTCATGCAAACCGCCGGCAGAATCACCCGTTCAAAGCCAAGTTTTTTGGCTTCCAGCACGCGCTGCTCTGCCATACTTACCGCGCGAACCTCTCCGCTTAATCCTACCTCACCGAATACAACCGTTTTTTCGTCTATCACCTGGTCTTTATAGCTCGACACAACGGCAAGTGCAATGCCAAGATCGATCGCCGGTTCATTCATTTTTATTCCACCGGCGATATTGACATAGGCATCACTCGTGGAAAGATTGACTCTTGCACGTTTCTCAAGTACCGCCATCAGAAGGTTTACTCTGTTAAAATCGCAGCCCGCAGCAGTACGGCGCGGGATTCCAAAATTACTGTGGCAGACTAACGCCTGGATTTCGATCAGAATCGGCCGCGTTCCTTCCATGGAGCACGCAACAACAGAACCGGAGGCACCCTCCGGCCTTCCATTCAGCATATATTCTGACGGATTTTTCACTTCCACTAGCCCCTCTGCCTGCATTTCAAATACACCAATTTCGTTTGTGGAACCAAAGCGGTTTTTTACACCACGCAAAATACGATAAGAGGCATGGCGATCCCCTTCAAAATACAGCACGGTGTCTACCATATGCTCTAAAACCCTCGGTCCGGCTACATTTCCATCCTTCGTCACATGACCAACGATAAAAATCGAAATTCCCATCCCTTTGGCAATCTGCATCAGTACATTTGTTGATTCCCGTACCTGTGAAACACTGCCCGGTGCTGAGCCAACCTCTTCGTTGTACATCGTCTGAATGGAGTCAATCACCGCAATTTCCGGCTTTTCTCTTTCCATCACAGCACGGATCATGTCAAGGTTTGTCTCACAGAGCAGAGAAAGATTCTCATTAAACTCTCCGATCCGCACAGCACGCAGTTTGATCTGGCGCAGGGACTCCTCCCCTGAAATATATAAAACCTGGTGTCCCGCCGCAGACAGCATACGGCACACCTGCAAAAGGAGGGTGGATTTTCCGATTCCCGGATCGCCGCCGACAAGGGTCAGCGAGCCCGGCACAATTCCTCCGCCAAGTACCCGGTCAAGCTCTCCGATTCCCGTTGGAATCCGTTCCTCTTTCCCTGTTGAAATTTCTGTCAGATGAACCGGCTTTCGGCCCGCAGCACTATGGCTGCCGATGCCCTGATTACCCGCCGATGTTTTCGATGCCGTCGGTTCTTCTACAAAGGTGTTCCATTCTCTGCACGCCGGACACTGCCCCATCCACTTTGCGGATTCATAGCCACAGTTCTGACAGAAAAAGGCTGTTTTTTTTGTTTTCGCCATCGTTATCTCCTTTTTTGATCTGCCTGGAAAAAAAGGCTGCCGCACACGTTCTGCGACAGCCTTTTCCTTATTTTATTATGCTTTTATGATCTCTACCTCTACGCCCTCTGCTTTTTCCAGCTCCACACTGAAAGAAAGCTTTCCACCGAGATTTGTGGTCATATGACCGACATTTACGCCGTCGAGCAGCACCTTGTATTCGGTCTCTGCTTCCATCTCAACCGTGATCTGCGCGTCCTCCGGTCCTTCTACTTTGAAGGTCATTCCTTCATCGAATACATTCAGATCGGTAACTGCTGTTCCCGGAACAGATTCGTATACGAACATTCCATTTCTCTCCAGCTTTGTGATTTCTTTGAAGGTTTTTACTTTATAAAGATCTCCTCTGTGTTCAAAGTCAGATTTTTTTGCCTTTGCCGCGAGCTCATAATCTCCGAAGCTGATTCCTCCGTCTGCTTCTGTGCGGATTAATTCTTTCACTACTGACATTTTCAAATGCCCTCCTGGTCTTGTCTTTTGTGTTGTTTCGTTTCTTTGTGAAAATCATACCATAATCAAAAAGATTTTACCATATAAATTATGAATTTTTATTTTTTTCGAGAACTTTAAACGTAATCTCCTTTTTGCTCATACCGGCCGCTACCGTATCACCTTTCTTTACTGTTCCGTTCAGGATGGCTTCTGCCAGCGGATCTTCTATTTTACTCTGGATCGCACGTTTTAACGGACGGGCACCATATTTGCTGTCAAAGCTGTTTTCCACAAGATACTCTTTTACGGTGTCGCGGACCTTCAGTTCGATATCCATCTGCTCCCTGCAGCGACGCTCCAGGTCTTTGAGCAGAATCTGCAGAATCTTCTTGGTATCTGCTTTGGTCAGCTGGTGGAATACAATAATCTCATCGATTCGGTTCAGGAATTCCGGTTTAAACATCCGTTTGACTTCCTCCATGACCTGACCCTTCATGTACTCATAGTCCTTGCGTTCATCTTCCTCTGAAAGGAATCCGAGACGCTTTGGCGCTACAATGTTCTGCGCTCCGGCGTTGGATGTCATGATGATACAGGTCTGTTTGAAATCAACTTTTCTTCCCTGTGCATCGGTAATATGACCGTCGTCAAGTACCTGAAGCAGAATATTGAAAACATCCGGGTGGGCTTTTTCAATTTCATCAAACAGAATCACACTGTACGGATTGCGGCGTACTTTTTCGGAGAGCTGGCCGCCCTCCTCGTAACCGACGTATCCCGGAGGAGAACCGATCAGCTTGGAAACACTGTGTTTTTCCATGTACTC